>OIWT01001001.1_pt1 | contig 36205 bp, 60 predicted proteins | sample 1587701 | NCBI WGS metagenome assembly OIWT01 (sample SAMEA3888904, study PRJEB22519) | human gut metagenome | biome: human gut; feature: human-associated habitat; material: faeces | place: Denmark | collected 2009 | reverse complement strand
TTGTGAGTGTCCTTTGGTTGTTCCTTCGGTTGTTCCTTTGGTTGTTCTTTCAATTGCTCTTTGGGTTGTTCCATAGAAGGTTGTTCCTTGGAAGGTTCCACAGAAGACGCATTACCCGGCTCCGCCGACAGCGGCACCTCCGCCTTGACTTCACTTGGCGGGAGATTGACACCAGTTGGCGGGAGATTGACTTCACTTGGCGGGAGATTCGCAGCAGTTGGCGGGAGATTCGCAGCACTCTTCTTCTCGAACGCCTTCTTCTCCATCAGCTCCATCACGGCACTCGCAAACTGCCGCTCCTGCCTGTACCGGTCCTTCGGGTAGTACACACCCAACGGCGTGATGCGTCGCGAGAAGGAATCCTCCGACGCCAACGGCATCGCCGACGGCCGCAGCGACGTGTGGAAGTGCTTCGGGATCGAACGGAGGAAGTGCTTCGGCAACTCAGGCTGCTCGTATTCCGCGGGGAGGGGCGTTTCCGTGGCGGGAGTTTCGTTTTCGGCGGGGACGGGTGTTTCGGGCTGCGGAGCGGTCTCGTCCGGCATTGGGCTGGGCGTACGCGAACGCGTGATGATGATGTGATTTGGACGGTTGGTGATGCGCGATGTCGATTGATAGTTGGTTCGGCCGTGATTTCGGTTCTTCGCCTTCTACTCATCAGGCACACGCCACTGCACCACCTTCACGTTCACACGACGCTTCTCGCTAACAGATTCACCACCATCGGTGATGCGATCGTATTTCATGCCAAAGTCGTTCTTCTGGAAGAACTTCTGCGCGTGCGTGCGGATCTGGATGAGCGTACGCGTCGGAACCTACGCTTGAGAAACAGCAGGCAACGGAACGATGGTCGAGATCTTCCTCCAGTCCTTTCCGAACTGCTCCAGTCCCTTCAGGAACAGGGCGTGCTCTTGCGATGACCAGCGCCCGATATTGTTCCCGCCTTCCCCGATTTGAACTTCCATTCCCTGTTCCTCTTCCTCCTGCATCTACAGCAATAAGCGATTAAAAATATCCACAACCGCATTCGGATCCACGGGCGAATTGCTCGCATTCGCGTTCAGCGCCTCTGGGTTCGAAATAGGCGCTACTGCATGATTCAGCACCATGCATATTCCACCTTCCTCCACTTCGACGACAGCAAGAGCCATTCCCTGTGGTGAAGGAGGAACGGGCACATCCCGATGCGCTTCCACGCCGGTCGCTAACTCTAGCTCATTTGCGGGCATTGTATCGTGTGCACACTATTTCCATGGGTAAGATAACGCACTTGCCACCAACGCAAGAAAACTACTCCATTTCGATGACCTACCTTTCTCTATTCCTCAAAAATACAACAGGAGCAATTTGAAGAATGGACACAATCCGGTGGCGTATCTTTGTGAGCAGGGATCCGAGGGAGTCCAAAAGAAGGCCCGTTTTGGGCCAAGCCAAAAATGAACCCGACGCTTGATAGTGTTCCGCTGACGGAGAGCAACGCCAAGGAGGTGAACGTCGCGGCGTGGGTGAATGAGGAAGTGAATGGCTTTTGGCGAGAATCACCAGCAGGTCAAGAAGGAGATGAACCGTCTGAAGGAATGCGGCTGTTCCTGCCTGCCGGTCAAGGTAAAGAACATATCCTGCTTGTTTTGCGCGATTTGGGTCCTTCATCGCCCACACATCTATTATGAAGGAGGATGACGTTTACGTGAACCGCGTTGAGTGCGACACTGCCTTCGATTTCAACCGAGTCACCCGCCTCCTCATTTCCACCCCCGTGGAGTGTCCCGTGAAGCCTGGATACAACTACGTGACTTTTGATGGAAGAACTCACGGATAGGTCCACGTGATTCTCTTCTGCAAGAGCATTCCCCTCATTCTCCCGTACCTTTACAAGGACTCCTACGAGAAGATGGGCCATGACCTCAAGAACTGGTTATTTATTAACAACAAACTGGCCACATCGAGACAGTGCGTGGATTCCTTCGAAGATGCTTCTCCTGTTAGATTGTATACACCATTCTGTAGGCCGCCGTGCAGTGTAGCCGTTTGTAGTAGTCCGGAATGAGCTCCTTCTCCTGAAACCCGCAATGCTTGTAGAAGGCGATGGCTTCCGTATTGCACTGCTGCACGTGTCGTGAAGGGCTCCATAGGATTGCTGTTGGATATGTGAAGCACCACCTCCTTCAGATGCTCCTTCCGCGCTTCTTCCAGAATGGCCCTCATCAGCGCCGATCCTAGATTGAATTCGTGTTGCTTCCACTACCAATGCCGTACCGCCGATAGGCTGCCTTCACGGCAATGGCGATCACCAGCAGAGAACGAAGACTCATGGTGCAGGCGATAGTTCCCACAACGGTCCCATTCACGATGGCTAGAATCAAGGGAAGGAAACGTTAAAACCGGCCAATTGGAAGGAGGGATGGCATGCTAGACACAGACGATAGAAGGGAGGCGGATTGCAAATGGGGAGACACGCGTTCTACAGTCGAGTCAAATAGGAAATTGGACTAAGAGAGATGATGTGTCTGGAATCATGTCATTCTGGATTTGGACAATTTGAAACGATAGTTCGGTGGACGTACTCTCCATTTCACCTGACAGGAAGCAAAAGACTGAGTCTGTCAAAGAACGAAAACGAAGCAACACACTTCATTATGGCTCCATTCATCCTACATAACAATAATAAATGCAAATGGGAAGGAAAACAGGGAAATGACACAAATGAACACCAGACGGCCCTTTCTCATCCCCTTCGAGTACGCAACACGCACGCAACAAACATCGAAATAGGAATTGTGTTCCCATGATTGCACTACGACGATGAGTTCCCTCACCATTGCCTCTTCGCTGAGGATTATCATGCAAGGGCAATGCGAAAGGCAGGTAGAAACGCAGTGTTTGAGTGAGGCGTAGCGATCGGTGACGAAGAAGTGGGAGCGTTGCTGGATGACGGTAACAAACCGCGACGTGATGATCAGCGACTCGGAGCGGTCGCCCCCGAAGTGCAGCCACCCATACGTTGAAATCCTTTTGATTCGGCAGAGGCCTTACAACGAAAAGAAGCACTACTGCATTTCCATACAAGTAAGCGGACAAAGGGGGCGTGTTAGCCGAAGACAAAGAAAACGACCTATTGGTTCGGTTACGCCTCTCAGGAAGAAGCAACTATGTGGTACAACTGCATCAACCAAGCGTGGAGGGAAAACAACTCTTCGTTCACGGATTCCCTCACAACCCCGCGGATTCTGCAGTCCTCCATGTCAACCTCTCAGTCATCGGTGGAGGATGTGAGAATTCGTGTGCTCTGTGATGTGAAGGGAGTGGAGCTGGATCCCGAGCTGAGCATCACGATGTGCAAGCTGCAGGAGTGCACGAACCAAAACGACATCAAGACGTACCTGATGGACATTGAGGCGTACCAGAACGGCAAACCGATCGAAGTGGTCGTCACTCAAAAGGCCTTGTACGGTGTACTCGAGGAGAGTAAGGACTAGTGCCGCCTCCTTTTTCGAGGAGTTCAAGAAGAGTAAGACGCATCTGCTGAATCCCAACATGATCACATACATAGATAATTTGTTGGATGGATTCGACGACACAATGGCGGACATGGACCCGATTGCCCTTACAGAGCTGGAGGCGTCCAATGTGGAGATTAACAGCATTGTGAATTTTGGGGGTGTGTTGGGGCACGGAAAGTACGGAACGGTGAAACGGGGCATTTTGAAGAGCAGCGGAGAAGAGGTGGCGATTAAGATCATTTGCAAGATGGATTTGACAGAGAAGGACTTGGCGTGTTTGAAGGTGATCCATTCCGTTTCGGCATGACGGTGTAGAGAGAATGTCGGATTATGTACGAATTGCGCAATCATCCGCATGTGATCTCGCTGAAGGAGTTTTGTCAAGACGCCGTGAACTACTATATCATCGAGGAGTTGGCGGTGGGCGGCGAGCTGTTTGACGCCATCATTCGCCACGAAAACTACTCCGAACGCGAAGCCCAGAATCTGGTGCGCACGCTTTTGTACACATTGCGATACTGCCACGAGAAGGGTGTGGTGCATCGCGACTTGAAGCCAGAGAACATTCTGCTCAAAAGCCAGGATGACCTTCTCAACATCAAGATTGCCGATTTCGGATTCGCAACTCACGTCTTCGATTCCTCCTTCGCTAATGCATAGACGGACGGTCGAGACTCTCTTCGCACCATTTGCGGCACGCCGGGCTACTCCGCCCCCGAGATCATACGCGGCGAGCACTACGGCCCGGGCGTGGACATGTGGTCGTTGGGTGTGATCACCTACATTCTGTGAGTGGAGTGACGTGATGATGCGATTGGCGATGCATGGGCCGAAACTCTTCTGACCTTTTATAGACTCTGCGGGTACCCTCCGTTCCCTCAGTCCAACGACATTTCGGCGCTGCGCATGATCGTCAATGGATCGTACGAGTTCCACAAGAACAAGTGGGAAGACGTGTCCGAGGACGCCAAGGACTTCATCCGCGCGCTGCTGGTGCCCAATCCCGCAAAACGCGTGACGGCAAAACAAGTGCCGTTTTTTGGCGCTTTTGAGAAATAGGCGTGTTCGTTGAAATGGATGCAGTTTGAGTCCACGCGCACGATGAAGATGAATTCGGCCGTGCAGCAATTAGTGCGCTTCAACGCACGGAGAAAGGATACGGTTTCGCCATGTGCGCATCGCATCATCGCATCATCATCAGGTGCTCATCTCTGCGAGGAAGACGAATTGATCCAGACGATCCGTCCCACAAAAGAAGTCCAGTTCTATTTGTCGCTTACCAATTGCGGTGTTCGCGATAACCCCAGCTTGGCGCGTGCTATGACGAGTGTCGTCCCTGCGAGTAGGCGTGCGCGACGACATACACTCTAGATGTGCAGGTGCCGGTGCGGGAGGTGGTGTACACGAACGAGGGGACGTGGGCGTTGCTGGACGACAAAACAAGTGGGGTTTGGGAGATGCTGTGATGGAGAAGATCATTCGTGGTTGTTGGTGGAAAAGCACGGATATGACCCCATGTGCTGCCCCGTCACGACCCACATTTACCGAAGTCTGTTCCCGCGAGGACAGGCGTTGCACAACATTCGATCATCACCGAGTGTGACGGGAACCGTGGTGGGGAAGATCCCGAGCGGCACGCTCTTCCTCGGCATCCAGGAGGAGTCGAACCGAGAGGGAGTGTGGATTGTGTTACATCGACAGACGCTGCACTCCTTCGATATCGTGTCGCCTACGCCTTGCTACTTGAGCGCCATGCTGGGAGAATCGAATCGGTTTGTGGAGCGGCTGAAGTGCACTCTTTGTTTTATACAATCGATTCGCGCATCTCCTCTGCGAGGTCTCAGTGTTCGTTGACGATTCATTGTACCGCTGTGTCGCATCATGAGCGTTGCTTCCTTCCTCCGGATTTCCCTCTTCTGTTTCGCTCTCTTTGGTGACTTCTGCGTCTATCAACTCACTGTGTAGTATCCATATATGCAGCTCGCTCCTTTGATCACGCAGCCAGAAGGACAGCAATGACCAGGATCAAAGCTTCCAATTGGAGTTGCCAAGTGAAGACGTGGACTTCTGTTGTGCGAGGCACTCTTCCGCCCAAAGCAGTTGCCCTCAAGTCTTCTTCCATTGCATCCGAGAGTCTTGTTCCCTGCCGGTTGCAGACGGCCGTTTTCTCAAGTCAGGGTAATCCGTGTGTCGTTATCGTTATGGTGAAGGTGTGAGGCGCTTGGAGAATGCGAGCGACTATTCGATCGAATCGGTCGTTCAGAACCGACAATCCGTTCTTCCCAAAGCCTTCTTGGATGTGATGGAGTGTCTGAGGTATGATTTCTAGAAGACGCATCACTATCTGCTGGTGATGTGCATCTCGGAGGAGAGTCGTGTGGTGGGTGCTTGCTAGCATCACGTGATATGCAGATAACGAAGAAACTGGAGAATACGTTCCAGTCCATGCGACTCTTCATGACAAACTTCAACACCAGAATCATCATCTTCTCGTCCTCTCCCGCCATTGCCAAATACTGCCTCCCGCTCGGATTCGATATCGTTCCTTCCTATCTGTGCTTTGCCTTCTATGCACTTCACAGTGTAGAACGAACTTCGCCGGAATGCCGCTTCTGCGTGAAATGTACAAGGCGGCGAAGCGTCTCTACAGCGCTGACTACTACGGGTACACCAATAGCGATATCTTGATTTCGGCATCCCTGTTCCCCATTCTGGTCGAGACACGTCGGCATTACCAAAACCACGAGCTAACGGACGGCGTAATTGTTGTCATTTTCTCTGATCCAACAGCACTTCGTTTCTGCGGTCGTGTACAACATTTTCACACCGCCGTCCATTCCCACCGAATCGCCCGAGGCGTACACCACGTTCATCAATGATGGCATGCACAAGGTGCGGCCACGTCTGGTGTACTGCTCCGTGTGTTTTCGCGGAAGACCCTAATCGGTAGGATTTCTGGATCTTCCACCAGTCGATGGATTTCGACCTAATTGGTGACGTGGTGATTGGAAGAGGGTGGGTCGACAACTACATCATGGGGTTGGTAGGGACGTTGAAGCGATCGATGGTGGATGTGACATATGGTGGTACATTATAAATGGAAATGGTCATGCGAAGCGATTGCGCTGCACCAGGGACTGGACACGAGCTCCGATCGCAATGCGATGAAGAGAGACTATTCGGACCTGAACTTCAACCAGTACTGCGAGAAGATGCAACGCATTCAGGGATTCTACATGTCCATTCCCGGAGACAAGGTGGCGTGTAGCAATCGCGATGGAGGGAGTGAGGGAGTAGATTGGAACAACGACCAGCGCCTTGTGTTTGAGAATTGGAACAACGCGGAGGGAAGGGACAGGAAGAGAAGCCGACTCTTGTATGAGGTGAGGTATTCCAATCGTCAAATGCCCACGTCCTTTGTAAAGATAGAATCGTCCTGTGTTTGTTAACGAATCCCGATTGCATCCATTCCCTCCTTGACAGCAAGCCATTTATCATCGCAATCGCGCTTCCTGCAGTGGTAGCAAATGGCAAAGTGGGCATTTTCTCCATTCCGTAACCGTGAAGGTTATTCTGTAACGCACTGGATTGGGTCTCCGTCGCTCTTCTATCCTGTACGTACTCTTCGTGAGACTAAGATGACAGTATCGCTTCTTGTTTTAATGAACAGTAACCGAGTATCTCTCCGTGAGAACGAATCGGTCCTGTTACTCAGTGATCTTGAATGTAATACTACACGCGAGGAAGTCATCGTTGCTTCTCCGCAGGAATACAAGAATCCCTTTGTTCCGGACTACAGGGCTGATTACGATTATACGTTTTTGCACGTGAACTCAGCGAATGGTAACAAACAGGAGCGCTCCTTTTTGGGTAGAAAACACACTTCTGAAGTCGTATTCCTCGTACCGAAGCGGAGCCAGAATTCCCGTGATTCACAATGGTCCTGTAGTGTTTTTCATCGGCGTTGAGGAGTAGAAGAAGGATCATTACCTTCTGGTCCTTGGCGTTTTTGATAACGTGAATACGGTGATTTGTATGCTTCTTTTGTAACGCGCAGATTGATCGGTGCAAGAATAACACGCTTGCATCGTATGCCGTGCTGATGAAGCGATGGAACATCAAGGTGGTGTACTTCACGACCTCTCCTGTGCTACAAGAGGCCTGCCACAAGTACAGGATCGATGTGATCAAGGAGCATCTGTTCCCCTTCTTCTTCCATTTCACTGTACAGAGTGAACTACTTGAAGCAACCGCTGTTCCGCGAACTGATGAAGAGCATGAAGCAGATGTACAAGGCCACCTTCTATGGCTTTGCGGACAACGACCTTCTGATCTCCTCGATGCTCGGGAGCGTTCTGTCGGAGATCGAATCGGGATCATTGCAATCATTCTTCCCCTATGGCGTTTCGCTTCTTCTGTTTGTTCATTGTAGGGACTGCTGTCTGGGGTTTCCTTCACGGGTCCCGCGCCGGAGGTGCTTCCCACCAAACCGGCTGTCTACGATGCGATGCTGCGATCGAAGCCCTTCATCGACAGACCGCTGGACCGCTGCTCCTCTGTCGATTTGGAATGTGGGAGTGAGAAGTAGTTGTATTGGATTCTTCACGAATCCATCGATCTGGACATCTTTGGCGATGTTGTGCTTTTCCGCGACAATCTTGGGCAGTACATTCTGAGTCGTGCCGCCGCGAGTGGAGTGCCGATGATTGACGTGACATTCAGCGGTTGTGGATGAATGCGGCTTGTGATGTGTAGTTCCGACCTATCGTCAGGAGAGCTGCTACAATGTGGCCTACCCGATTAATGGCAACTATCCTGGCGACGCGGTGATGAATTCGGTGATTCTCCACGGAGAGATGATCGACCTGTTTTGCATGTCCGTGCCGGGAGACCAGTTGATCATGGAGAGGGACGGAATGTTCATCGTGGAGAAGTGGGCGAAGGATCGGCCACAAAGAGACAAGCAGTACCGGAATCTTGTGAGGCAGTACGAGTTGTTGTGTGTTTGTTGAAATTGTGAAGAGTGACATATGAAATGCTCATCTGTAGGAGATTTGAGCATTGCGTATGAACTCGGGCGAAAGTGAGAGGTTCAAGTATGCCTTTCATTGGATAATACGATCCGCTAGACGAAACCAGGGAGGGTCTACGAACAATGAAAATCGCAAGAGACAGCGAAAAGAGTACAAGCAACTATGCGACGAAACGGACTATGAGATTCGAGATGGAAAGAGATATGTGATTCCGTATGTCTATAAGCATGAAACGCATTGCAAGCAGGTTCGCTTCAGAATGCGAATTCATGCGTAGCGATGGTTCGGAAAGGCCATTTTGGACGTGTATGCGAAGGAGTTTGGAGCCTACTCCAGGGAGTACTACGAGGATGCCATTAAGAAGGGAAGGATACGTGTCAACGGAAAGTGTGTCGACTGCGCCTATATGTTGAAGAACGGGGACACGATCACACACTCCGTTCACAGACATATCCTTTGCCAGTTGTGTGTTGTCTGTCTTCATCCGAACATGAGCCTCCTGTTCCCTACTACCCTATCAAGGTGATCGGAGAGACGGACGACATGTTCGCCATCAACAAGCCATCGTCGATTCCCGTGCATGCGTGCGGATCCTATCGCTACAACACAGTCGAAATGATCATCCGCAAGGAGCTGCACTTGGACTCCTTCTTCTTCATTCACCGTCTGGATCGCGTAACGAGCGGAGTGCTTCTGCTCGCGCGGAAGAAGGAAATGGCGGCTGCTCTCTCGGAAGAACTGCAACGGGGAGGATGCCATAAGGTGTATTTGGCCGTTGTGGCGGGAAACCTTCATGTCGGGAGTGAAACGCCCGCGGAGAACGTGGAAGTGGTGAACGGCAAGGCAATCAAGGTCACACGCAATATCGCCGTCGTGAGTCAGAAGGAGGGCATTATGCAGTGCTCCGCAACGGAGGGAAAAGTAGCCCAGGATTTCTTAGTTGATAAATAGCCTGCTTGCACCTATGTGTTCCCTCTGCATTACTCGGCTTCACAGAACTGCACGCTGGTGGAGTGCCTTCCCATGACCGGTCGGACACACCAGATCCGCCTGCATTTGAAGTACCTCTCCCACCCGATTGACGACGATTTCAACTACAACGAAGCGATCCACGTGCCCAAGTGAGAACGAAGAGGAAGAGTGAGCGACAGGAGGGAGTTCAAGCAGTGGACGGAGAGCGGCGAAGACGAAGATGACAGCGGTTTGACGGAGAGTGCTTCTTCTGTGGTGCCTGAAGGGTAGGCGAGCTGGCGATCAAGCACTGCAGGTGGTGTCGCATGACGGAGGAGGAGAGACTCGATGATCTGTTTAAGGACGAGCAGTTGAAGTACACGTCCATCCACCTGCATGCGCTCAGCTATACAGTATGGAGAGAGGGAGCTGCATTCCAAATAGATCCACAATTCGACTTTTCAAACCGACTTGCCTGACTGGGAGATCATGAAGGAGATGGATGCAGAGAAACTGCTGCAAGAGATACGGGAGAACAAGGAGATGGTGTTCGCTTTAGAGTCCAAACAATCCGAATTGTCTGTTTGTTCTTTGAGGCGTATTGAGCCATGCACTCTGCCATTTCATCTGCTCCAATCCTGAGGGAAAATCGAGGGAATGGGGGAGAATCAGTGTGTGAGACAGACTCGATCGATTCCTCCAGTGAGGTTGATAAAAGTGACGTACAGTCCACAAAGAGCGAATCCTCTCTCCCATCGCAGAGTAGTGCGGGCGAGAATAGCAGAAGGAATAAGGGTGACGATGTAATGCATGAAACAGTGAATATGGAAGAAATTCAAGCAAAGGAAGAGGATCTACCCACCCTCTTCTCGAGCGATGAACTGTACCTGCCTCATGTTTGAATGACGAATAGGAAGCAAATCGAGCAGCAATTCAAGCTGAACGTTCTCAACAAGGATGATTCGTTACTCCAGCTGGATGATCCCTCTCCCTACTTGTATCCTACTGCAAAGACGATTCCCCTTCCAGAGGTGAAGAGTATGGATTGTCGCGTGGTCGACAAGAAGCGATTGGAGGAGCGGCAACAAATACTCAATGCTCTCCGTCGTCCCTACCACCCCCTTCTCTACTCCACCATCGAGTTGTCTCCATAGTCGTTCATTCTCTTTGTTTCTCAAAGTCGATGAGACAGAATGATTGCGCACCACATACCCGTGATGAAGGCAGAAGTAGGGCATCGGAAGAGGAGTGAGGATGAAGGTGCTTCGCTACTTGGCGAAGACGGTAGTGAGTGCAGAGCAAGCGCCTCTATTTATTGACGGCTGCGCTGGATTTGGCGGTCATTCCGTTTCCATCTTGGATTTCTTCCCCTCTTCCAAGTTGCTCTGCATCGATCGTGATCCAAGCGTATTTGTAGTATGAGAAGAATGATGCACAGGTGAGAGAGGCACTCACTACGCGTTTGAAGGATTATGCTCCCCGTGTGCAATTTGCTACAAACAGTTATGCGCATGCAAGTGAGGAATTGCAGGCAGCGTGTCCAATTGCATAGCCGAGTTGATGGGTAGATGGGGTGTCCAAAGCCAACGGGGTTCTATTGGATCTCGGGTTTAACAGCATGCACGTCGGCACTGCAAGTAGAGGATTCAGTTTCCAGAAGGACGGGCTTCTGGATATGCGCTATGACCAAACGCAAGGAGTGACCGCTGCGGACCTGATCAACTCGCTGGACAAGCGCAGTCTCGTGTCCATCTTCGCGGAGTATTCCGGAGAGTCCCTGCGAACATGCAAACATGTCGTGAATGCCATTGCAAACCGCAGGCAACAGCGGCCGTTCGAGACTACCTTGGATCTAGCGGACTGCATGAACCGAGCGCTCTCCTCTGGGAGGCATTCTGCCAAGACACCTTGTACAGGACTATTTCAGGCGCTGCGCATTGCGGTGAACAGGGAGTTCGACCATCTGGACGCGTTCATGGATACCCTTCCCTCCCTTCTGGATCATGGGGGTGTGGCCGTGTTCCTGTGCTTCCACAGCTTGGAAGTGAAGCGGGTGAAGAGGTGGATGCGCTGGTACCTGGACCCGCAGTCGCAGTGGAGAGCATCCCATCAGTTGGAAGACAACGCAGTAGTGGATCGGCGTGTGGGTGATGTGTAGTTTACAATTCTGACGCCCAAGCCAGTCCTGCCCACAAAGGAGGAGATTGAGGAGAATCACCGCTCGAGAAGCACTGTACTCTATGCCGTTCAACGCACATCACGTGTTTTCACAACAAACAAAGCAGCCTACAAACAATTAGAACAGAACCAAAAGAGAGGTCAATCAGAAGCGATCAACACCATTTCATGGCCGAAGCTCATCCTAGAGGTGTCGTTTTGGATCGAATCATCACATGGACAACCACGAATAATCAGTATTAAAAAGCTCTTTGAAACTCTCAGGAGTCAAGTTCAAAAAGGATCATCCCCTTATTCATACCAAAGACTCAGAAAGCCATGACGTATCTTCAATTGCACTAGGGCATCTGTTTCGATACAGTTCTTTCCTCACCGTCAGCACAACACGCTTGCTTCAGATTTGCTTAAGTTTCATAGTTTCACTCAAAGGTGTCCTAAGTTCCAATCACTAGCAACCAGCACACACAACGGTTCAGCCACTTACACATTCCACCTCCACGCGAAGCAGAAAATGACCTTCTGGTGGTGGTGGAAACGGCGTTTCATCGGCGAACCACTCTCTTCGTGATCAATCCATGCGCGTGCAGTGGTTCTGATGGGAATGGACTCCTGCATAGCGGATTACATAGTACAGAAGGGTAGGCAGTCATCCCAAAATGGAGAACAAATGATTGACAGGGTGTTGTGAAATGAGCCTCATTGGAGGGCGTAACACTCCCGTTCCACACACACAACCGAGGCACACCCAAAGCACGCATCCCTTCCCATTTCAGTAATCCGCAGTCTTGTCTGGATGATCTATCCCATCCGCTCCTTACGGTTTCACCAAGATATGGCGCGAGCGAAGGCTCGATTGAGTGCGCGATTGAGGGTGTTGTATCTCCAGCGCATCAACCACAAGAAATACCCCAAGCAACCGGTGAAGAAGGGGCTGAAGCACGTTTCCTTCAAGGGAGTGACCACGGTATGCGAGTATGAGCAAGAAGTGGGACAGACGCGCCTATTGTAATCGTGTAGATGATGCCTGCATTGGCGCTGATTCGGAAACCGAGTACGCTGAAGAAGGTGGCGATTGGGGAGTGTCCTTAGCAATAGTTGCCGAAGCAGACGCTCCTTTGCGAAGCGAAGCGTCTAAACATATATAAACCGAGCGACAAGGAAGACACGCTGCGAACGTCCATCGGAGATCAGTGGAGAACGGAGATCCGCGCGGAGCTTTCGAAGGCGCAGATTGACACTTCTGACGTTGAAGACGGAGACATTGAACCCTTCTACAACCTATATCTTTCTATTCAGTGGGGATTGGAGGCGCTGTTGAGGAGTAGGTTAGGTGCCCTTTTGCAAATGTCCAACCGGGAGATCAATCCCCGCACCGTGTCCCATAAGAAGCTCCTCGCCTTCATGAAGGAGCATCATCTCTCCATTCCCGAATCAGCCTCCAAGTATCTACAAATGAACCCATTCAGCGTAGACTCGTGCGCATCGCTGCCGTGGAGACGTACTTGGCAGAGCATGTGAAGCGTAAGGCAGACGATTGGGCATTCCGCTTAGCTCTCGAGTCGCCAATCGGCGACTTGGACCGTAGACGCGTCACCGCCGAGAACGTCGTCGCCTCCAAATACGTCATGTACACGAACACCATGCTGGCGAGGGAATTGGCATCGAAGGGATTAACGCCAGCGTCGTTTGTGTGGATGCCTCCGACTGATGCCTAGCTCTGTGGTGGGATGCAAATTGCTGCTGACGAGGGCGACGAAGAAGGAATTGGAAGATCTCTACCAAGTGGCCTTTTCCCGCACTCCTAATGCGTAGCGTGCTTTTGCGACCTGCCTGAAGGACACGCTGACTCTCTACGGTGTCCGCAGCCCGAAGAAGAATGACAGCGAGATGCTGCTCAGTTTGTTCCGGGAGCTGCAGAGTCGGAAGGAGCCCATCCCCGAACTTACTCTTTAGCTGTTTTCAACAAGGATTGTTAGACACACTTACTGGATTCCCAGCTTATCCATCACCTCCTTCAGACACTTCTCCACGGCGTCCCGCACCTCCGTCAGCCCCTCCACCAGCTGCATGTTCTCGTCGAACATGTTCAGATTCTCATTCACGTCGCGCAGCGCGTCCTCTCTCTTCTTCATCTCGCTCGTCACGTTGCGGCTCTTATTCCACTTCGTGTACTCCGATTTCAGCGACTTCACGATCATCGCCTGCTGATCGCAATTGTTCTTGATCTGCTGGCAAATCCCGTCCACGCCCGTCAGCGCCGAGTACAGAATCGTCTCCACGTTCAGCAGGTTCCCGTCCGCCTGCACGCGGCTGCGCACCGTCGTCTCGCCGCTGCGGTCCAGCAGGAGCGAGTGGCGAAGCTCGTCGCGCTGACTCAGCAGGTTCAAAGCCCGGTCCGAGCAGTTTTTCACCTGCACGGAAGCCTGCGTCGTGGGGTAGTTTGGACAGCTCGGCAGGCTCATGGCCAATTTCGCGCTTCAAATGAACAATCGATTTTGGACAAACCTCGATTCGTTGAAGATGATGCTCTTGCCAGACATGGCGGCGACGCTCTTCTTCAAGTCCGCGATCTTGCTGTTGTAATTCTTCAGGCTCTTCTCGATCCACGACACGATCTCGGAATACTCCGATCCCTTCTCCACCTGCGTCTTCAGCACGTCCAGCTTGTCTAGCGCTCACTCCTCCTTCCAACGCCACACCCTTCTGCTCGAGGTAGGAAGATTCCAATTGATACACCTTGTCCTGCAATCCGCGCAGCGAACCCGCGCCCTGTACTTCCTGCAAGTGCTTCTGAATGGTCTCCGGCAGGCCCGTCGCAAAGCCCTCCGCCGTCAGCTACCCTTCACTCCCTCCAAAAACACCCACGATTTCCGGCAGCAGATACTCGCACATCACCTTCTTCAGCTCGTCGTTCTTCTTGCGGCATAACGCCTCCATCTCGTCCACCTTCTGACGATACGCCTCCTGGTAGCGAGAAAGCGCCTTCAGCACATCGCCGTTCTCCGGAATCGGCAAAGCGATCGGCACGTCCGTCAAACCCAAGTCTTCGGCCTGCTTGTCAATCTTCGCCTTGACAACCCACGTAGCTCATCTTCATCACGCCGTTGGGCAGCTCCGGGGCCGCGGGCACGCTGCCACCCTACGAATCAAACTCACCGCGGGAAACGAACATAAGTGCGGTACACTTGGTAGTACTTGCGGCTGTCGGCGCGCACCAAATCCAGCACCGCACGAGTTTGGACCTGGTCGCTGTACTCGGAGTGGAAGCTGTTGAAGAACTTCTCCGTCTCCACGCGCATGTCCTACGGTCAAACGACATCATCAATCGTACATCGATCATGCCGCCCACCTTGTAGAGATTGCCTCCGTTCGCCTCCTCGTTGCTCAGGAGGTACTCGCCGTAGTAGTGCAGCGTCTCCAGCGACAGGAGATAGCACTGCAATTCGAAATGCTTCTCCAGTCCGGAGGGGAAGTACCCGTTCGTCTTCTTCACCTCCTCCATGATCACCTTGTACATGTCCGCCGCCTGCTTCTCCAGCACCACGCACAGCATCACCGACTTGCCGATCGACTTCGCCTTCAGCACGTAAGCGTACTGGCCCTGCGCCATGCACAGCGACTCCAGCTGCGGATCACCATCCTCGCTCGTTCCTACCACATGCAGGACGGTTGTGTTCAGATCGCCGCTTGTCTTCAGATTCTCGAGTCGCGACGAGTACTGGTTGCGCAGCTCGCGGAAGTACAGAGCCGCGTTGCGAAGATGGCCAAGACCCGCATCAATGCGCTCGATGGTCAGATCGTCCACCTATCCATAACGGCTCACAACCTCCACTACGTTGAACTGCTGCGCAGCGGCAATCGTGTACAGGGCAGCGATGTTGTACATCACGGAGGCTTCCTCGTATATAATGTCGTAGACGGTGTACTTTCTTCGGCCGAAGCTGTCCGTCCAGGTCCAGGGGACCTCTATGCACTAGGTGTGAAGAGAGCAACCTGAGGGAACCTTCTTGCCGGTCACAGGGAACACCTTCTCGATTTGTTGAAGGTAGCTGAGATAGCACTTCAGATCGGAGATCGTGTTCAGTCCATTGTAGGTGGTGATTCCGCACACGACATCCTTCTGCTTCTGCACCTTTTCAAGGGAGGCGGTCAGCGCCGGATCGATTTTCTATACGTTATTAACTGGGCGGAACGGATTACTCTTCCGTAGTTCTTCTTCACCCACTTTGTAAGGGGAGTGATAATGTCCACCTTTCCAGAAACTTTGAGAGGAACACTTTGCATTGAGTATTGTTATTCTGCCTGATTCTTCCCTTCGCAATCCAGTTGGGCGTTTCATTCATATCATACTGAAGCCGTCACTGCAAGAATTCATGAAATGGACGTCAAACGCGTATTCTATGGCATTGGGTAGTCATTTCTAGTTGATTCCGCTTCTCTCGCAGCAGCTGAAATCTGCCGGTAATCCACAGAAGCAGAAGGATCTAACAAAGTATATGAAGGGAGTGCTGGAAGAAGGTGCTGCCTCACCCCCAGGTCCTTCCCTGCTATGGTTTGAGCACTCCGCAGAATCGAGCCCTATTCAAAGACTTCTACAAGGCACATCTCTCGTTCGATGTGTTGGCTCGACGAAGTGATGGATAGCTCCTATTCCCAGGATGATATCCGGACACTGGGGTTCGAGCTCTTGAAAGTGAACGCGCTTGATGAGAAGGTGCAGGGAATCGAGTGCCTCGTGAAAACGATAATGACATTCACCCCCGAGCATCTTCACACACTGGAGCGTTTTCCTGTTGTCTCTGCTTCATTGCTAGCCATCATCGATGCGTGCGTCTTCGACTGGGCAACGAGCGACAATCTATCCTGTCACGTGGTCACCAAGGCCATGATCAACAATCCCGAGTGCATCAAGGTCCGTTCGTTTGCGTCGTTTGAGTGTAGGTCGTGAACAGTTGGAAAGATGCGCCCTCGTGGAGACAGCGCTCGGCCTGCGTGTCCATGCTGCACTTCGCGCGGAGAGACCTCCACACGGAGGTTATTATCGACATTTGCGAGAGGTGATGAAGAGGAGGATGGATCATCTGCAGCGCCGTCCGGAACAAGTATCGCTTCACACAGCTGGGCGTGGGCTGGGTGCTGCGCGACGTCAGCGTCCATCACCCGCAACTCATCATCGATTTCCTGAACAAGCACGAGGACGACTTCATCCGAGAGGCCGTTCGGTACGCCACGGAGAAGATGGCTCCGTCGCAGAAGAAGCTGGTTCATGCTCTGGCGCGCAAATGCAGATGTTTCCAACAAACACCCGATCTAGAGTACAAATCACTTCACCTCCCGAATCGCCTTGTCCAGCAGCTGCAGACTCTCCGCAACGCAGTAGCCACGCCATCTCTCGTTCTCCTTCACTTCCACAATTCCCGCCCACTTTTCCATGCACGGTCTCAGTTGCGCGAACTTGTCGCTGCTTGTTACCATCTCCTTCACCGCATGTGTGAGATAGGGAGCCACGTCGCACACGTATCGTCCATCACCGATGACAATCACATGCGCGAGGACGGCATCGAGAATGTCTCCCGGAACGCTCATCAGACATGTGCAGATGGAGTAGGGAACGGATGGCATGCCTTCAATAAGGGAAGATGCGATTGATCGCCGTTGATCCGTAGTAAATTGGTATTGCTTTCCATTGCAGGTGATGCACACGTCAGAGGCAGCATCCTGCAGGGAAGCAAGCGAGGTAACGGTGTGATGCGGTGAGGGGAAGAGGTGCTCTCCCGCCAGTGTGTTCGCAGTATTCTCCATCGTCTGCACGCCCCGTGGAATGGCTACATCTCAAAGAAGCACGTGTCACCAACTCACGGAGTGAATCAAATCCACTACACCAAAACCAACAGCATAGATACACGTAGTTTTGAAATCCACGTCGATCACCAGTCCCGAGGTCGTGCCCAGGGGGAGGAGGGGAAGGACGCAGTTCTGCTGGAATCGGGCCTGCTCAACGCGGAAGTCACGGAAGAGTACGCAAGAAGATGCATGGAGAAAGGCATCGGATAAGAATGGACTCGCGATGACGGTAACGTACTTCTTTTGTGTGGCAAAGAAGAAAGATCTACGCGTTATGAATTCCAATCATGCAGCTCACCCGCTCAACACCCTTTCCCAAAAATGAAGAACAGACGGCTCGAAATCTGCTCGGGTCGCTTGGCTTTGATGATACAGAGCACTCTCTTCCTAGGTGTCACAACCGACGACACAGATCCACTCTCACGGAAATGGCGTCCATGGGCAGCATTTGGTCGGAATAGCCGAACCGCACCTCCTCCTCTCCCAATTCAACGACGATCTCCCTATCATACGGCATGACTCTGAAACTCTCCATCCTTCCTGTACAACGTCGAACTGAGTGAAATCGGTAGAAGGGATCGAGAATAATGCAACGGCTGAATCCCACCGACCCCCATTCTTTCAGTGCACGTCCCTCTTTCTCTCTCCACAAATCAGTAATTCCTTGGAGTACGGAGCGGAGACTTCTGGACCAGGTAAGGAAAGTGACAAACATGTGGAAGCAGGTGTAAGCGATGGGAGAAGACCGTTTTCTTCCCGTCTCCATTTGCCTGCGAGATGGAATCCCACAGGATATCAACGCTGTTTTTGCGGCTTCTGTGGAGCCGTGAGGAAGTTCGTACCTGACACTTTGTAGGTTTCTCTTGTTTGTTAGAAAACACGCTCGCTACACGTCGATGATTTGCTTGAACACCTGCACGGCCTCGGGAATGCTGAATATAGCCGAGTAAACGCTCTCCAACAGGCGATTTGGGTCAAAGTACCCGTAGCAGGCAAACTGGCTTGAAAACTACACGTCACTATTTGAGGGTGTCACTACATCCTGCAGGATGTCGATGATGACCTGCGCCTTTGACGCATTCTTCTTGTAGAGGATTTCCATGAACTCGGTGAGCAAATCATCGCACCGCTTCTGGAACGACTGGACGGACGTCCGTAGCGCCTCCTCCTTCGCACTCCACGGATCGTCTGCCGCAATGGCCTTTCGGTTTGACAAGTAAGGTCTGTTCCGCTCGGCGGTTCCCGGCTCCATCGGGTGAAGCGAGGCATCGATCGTCGGTTTCACGAGAAGCGCCTCCTCGCAGTAGTGAATCAAATAGGGGAGTGTGGAAGACAGTTTGGCCTTGTCGAAGCACCTGTCGAAGGTGGTCTGCTTCGATTTGTCAAACTCGACGTTCAGGTAGGACGCCAGCAGCTTGCGCTCCTTCTTCCTTCCCGCCAACAAGATCTGAAGCACGTAGATGTACAGGAATCGGTTCTCCTGGGAGTTGGACTGGATCACGCTCACCAGCAGGCGGAAGAGGTACCACCACCGCGGGTAGAACGCGTACTGCTGGCGCAAGTACGACATGTACACGCGCAGAGAGCAGGTCGTATCGGAGGCGCTGTGTTCGCGCTTGGATTCCTCCACGCTCCCACTGCTGCTGGAACGCTTCCGACTCACGGGTGGGAGTTGCGCCGGTTGCTGGGGAGCAGGGTAGCAATACGCCACTTGCGGAGGATAGGAAGGAATGTATGCAGCTTGGGATGAGTTGTGTTTGAATTTGCAACGATAGACAGGAACGAAGGAGGTGGGTTGAATGAAACTCGCCGTCTGGTCAATATAGGGATCTACGGCCTTATTCATGATCAAAAAGGAAAACTCAAATAGTAAGAGGAAGGAAAGACTCCCTACGGGTGAAAATGCGTTCCTGCAGCTCCCTACTTGCACTGGAACACTTACAGGTGCCGCGATGAACACTGGATTCGGTCTCCCATTTCCCGGGCCTATCCATCACGCCCACACGCAAATCCGCACTCTGCCCCTTTTCCGGAGTGCCCTTATTCATATCCACGTCCCACGAATTGCTACTCACACGAGAAAACGTATTCGTGGAAGATGGAATGAGCAAAGTGTCAAAACAAACAATCCCCTTAGTGATGTCTTCTCTTCTCCAAGTACTCCACCGGGTACTTGTCCTCCAGAATGTCGTGCACTTGCCTCGCCCGCTTCTCCTTCTTCTTGAACTCTCCGTACTCCTTCCACGTCTTAAAGCCCTTCGGGATCTTGTTGTTCTTCTTCTTCGCCGTGTGCGTGTCCAATGTCGACAAGTCCAGGTAATGCGCCAATGCCCGCCCATCGTTATCCTTCGGCATGTTGCCTCTTCTATAATCATCCATTCCTACTCCTCACTCTCACACCCCACTCCCACCCGCCGAAATGATCCCCGTCGCCGTCTCCCACTCAGGCTCCTTCCGCGGTTTTTTCTCCTTCTTCTCCTCGCCCGGCGCCGTCTCCTCCTCCTCCGCCGGCGGCTGGTAGTAGCCCCCATTCTCGAAGGCGCCGTACATGTAGTACGGCAGGCTCGTGTTCACCGGCTCCTCCACCGGCGCCCCAGGCGGCGCGGGTTCCACTCCCGGAGCCGTTTCATCCACATTCGTCATTCCCGCCATCTCAGTGGTGGGAGTTTCAGTGGCGGGAGTTTCATTGGAGGGAGTTTCACCAACAGTCGTTTCACCAACAGTCGTTTCACCAACAGTCGTTTCACCCGCAGTAGCCTTCGCCTGCTTGGTGTACTCATGCGCCAGACCAGCAACCGTCTTGGTGTAGGAGAGGGCGTCGCAGGCCGCGGGGACCGTGGGGTTCGGGCGCAGCGACGGTTTCACGGGAAAGGTGAAGTCGTGGGGAATCGGGCCGTCGGGCGCGACGGAGGTGTTGGCGATGACGATGGGCTCACTAGAGGGTCAGAGAGGACGGGCGTTTCAACGAGGTGTGTCCTTCGGCGTCGGTGGCGAGGGTCATGGCGGTGCGAATCACAGCCAGACCACGAACCACGCGACCGAAGAGGGACGCGCTTCCGAAAAGTTGGGGCGTGGGGGCGGAGGTGATGAGGAAGCGGCTGAGGTTGCTTGGCGTGAGGAGGAGTGGGAGAGCAAACAGGTTCAGACCGTCGCTCAGGCTCAGGAGCAATCCCGCACGATCGAGCGGCTTGTTGGTGTTTTCGTCCTCGAAGGGGGCGCCGTAGATGCTCATGCCGCCCGTGCCTATGGATGAACCCTCAATGCGAGGCAAACCATCGCCGTTGGTGATGTCGCCGCCGAGCATGCCCTGGCCAGGAATGCACTTGCAAAACAAGGAACCCTTCAGCTTCAGCGGCTGGGAGCCGAGATCGGGCAACTCTCCAGTGCACAGGCAATAGAAGTTGTAGCACGCCAGAGGAGCAATGTCCGCAAATAACTAGAAGTGACACGGGATGGTTGCGTCCACCTCGACGGTGATACGTCCTCCGATGCGATCTCCGTAATTCAGATCGAGATTTAGACGCGGTCTGGGATGCACTACGGAATTAGAATGGGCGTTGGCGAAGGAGACGTACCCTGAGCAAAATCAACACACTCGTTGCGACGACTCTGCCTACATGGAATAAAGGGTACACTAAGAACCAGTTACCAGATGCTCACATCGCAGTCCTTATATTTGTTCAGAATAGAGAGATAGGGAGACTCTTTGGTTTCTTCTCCCGTTTTGTCATTATGATACACGATGCTCCCGTCATCGGCGAGAAGAACTCTCCACTCGGGCTTCAGGCTCTCCGTCATTCCTCTTTCTGCCCCGACTATCGGGGAGAAAGAGCCGCCCGAATTTCAAAATTCCCGTGATCCCGCCTGGTGTCTGGGAGTGAAAGCGCGTTGATTCGCCTTCCGTTGATTGAATTGGCATTGCAGCATAGGGTTGGTGCATGAAGAGCGATAAACGGAGTGATGATCTCATCTCGCTGTACTCTGCTCCTTATGTCGCTTCATGCGATTCCCCATCCCTACAGAAGTCAATTTCCATAAACAGAGTCCCCACTCCCTCTATGAGGCGAGCGTTGATGATCAAGGAACCACTGTACATCCGTCTCATTCTTCATGAAAGAAAACAAGGAAGCGAAGGATCATGGAAGAGTATATACAGCAAACGAGGAAAACGAGTTCGGCGCATGTGCTGCGTAGTTATCTGTAGGCAAGAACAACTATCCTCACATTGCTGAATTGTACTACCCGTATGGATATGAGGAAGATGAGAACAGCCGGAGTCGTTGGAGAGAAGACCACGAAGCCGAGGTGCACTTCAAGGCGCCGCACATGGACGACATTTTGTATTGTAACGTTGTAAATGGCGAGTTGAACGGACCGTTTGTATTGCAAAGCGTGGAGAACGGAGAAACCTACACGCAAATGACAGGCACAATGGAGAATGGAATCATCAACGGCGTGTGCGAGATCTTCGACCCATACAAAGGAAAGATATTCGAGGGCACGTGGGAAGGCGGGAAGCGCTGCGGGACGTGCATTGAGTACGAGTTCGGCAACGTGTCCTTCCAGGGCGCGTACGCCAACGACAAGCGGAACGGATACGGCTGGGAATACCACGACAACGAGCTGCAGCGCGAAGGCGAATGGAGGAACGGCGTCTACCAGCAGACGTACGAGATCACGAACCAGGTGAACTTTGTGGACTCCGGCCTTGGGATGATCATTTCCGACGTGGATGGCGAATTCCTGATCACGTGCGTGCCGTGGGAGGACAACAAGAAGAACGGAAAGGCATTCACGTACAGTCGCAAGGAGGGGCGTGTGGTGCAGGAGCGCCTGTACATGCAGGGCGACGAGATTGATCGCGTGATTATCCCCTACGCGGCGCCGACAAAGGGGTCCCTGACGCTGGAGAACGGTTTGAAGTGGGAAGGCGAGGTGTTGAACGGCATGTGCAATGGCGAGGGCCGATTGACGGACGCTTCGGGCAACGTGGTGTACGAGGGCTCCATGTTCCGAAACATGCGCTACGGAAGCGGAACGAGCTTCGTGCAGGGCAGGAAGGAGTACGAGGGCATGTGGCAGATGGATACAAAAATGGGGGATGCCACTCAGCTCGCCAGCGACGGGAGTGCGACGACCGGCGTGTGGATCGACGGGTGCTTCGCGGAGCCGGAGGTGCGTGTGATGAGTGATGACGCGTCTGTGTTCTCGAGTGTGATGATGAAACGGTTGGTGGTGGGTGACAGTGTTTTGAACGATTTCGTGGAGATCGCATTCCCGCGGTTTTCGCTGCTTGAGTCGATTTCTATCGGTAGCGAGTCGCTGAAGGAGCTTTCCGAGATGAACCTGTGCGGATTGCAGAAATTGCGATCAATCACGATCGGACCCAATAGCGTCACTCTGTGCATCAACGTGCTCTCCCCCATCATGGTCAAAAACCAGCCGGAGCTGGTCGCCAAAACCATCTCCAACAACGAGAACCGAATTCGCGTGGAGATGAAATCCCTCGTGATTTCGGACTGTCCCGAATTGGAGACGATTTTGCTCAAACAGGGCGTGTGCTCTGACTTCTTCGTGTTCACGGTCGAAAACCTCCCGAAGTTGCGCGTGCTCGAAATCGGCGAGATTTCCGCCACTCCGGGCGACAAGGGTTCGTCGAACTGCTTCTATTACGCCAGCAATCTCGAAGTGATGAGTGGCCCCCCATTTTCGAGTTGACGTGTAGACTGCCCGTCGCTGGAGCGGTTGGTGATCGGCAACCGTTGTTTCTGCTCCGTTCAGGTGATGCGTCTTCATAGTGAGTGTGATCGCGATCGGTGATCATCAGATCTGCCCAAACTGAATACCCTGTTGTTCGGTTCTCGCGCTTGTTTTGGACGCAACGAAAGGGGAGCCGACGGAAAGATGGCCCCAATCAGCCGAATGTCCATTCGAGGTGGCCCCCCATTTTTGAATTGACGTATAGACTGCCCGACGCTGAAGGAAGTGAAGTTCAACAACAACTTTGTGTGGTTTAGGACGGTGTGTTTTGAGAGTGGGAAAGGGAGGCGGAAGTGACGGCGTAGACATTCCGACGTGCGAGAGCGTGGAGTGCGTGTCGAAGTGCTTCCCGCGGGAAACGGGCGGAATTGAGGTGGGAGAGAGTGAGGGAGTGAGAAGGGAGTGAAGCGTAGATGTGTCGGAGGCCTTGAGGAAGGTGTTGTAAGATGTATGTGTTTGTAGCAGTTGGGGTGTTTGTTGATCAAGAAACAAAGCGTAAAGAGTCGGTGTTGTTACACGTATCCAAGGCGAAAGAGTTGATCCAGTTTGGGACTAATGTCTGAGGGTGAGGTGGTGAAAGAAGGCACACTCTTAACTCGTACCAATCTCTTGAAAGCGAAGGCAAGCGGCAAATAGATGTCTGTCAATGATGGAATGTCTAGCCATTAGGATCTGCTATATAATGCACTGTTAGCGGTGATATACGCAGCGAAGTGGAAGGATAGACTATCACTACCAACCGTTCGCAGAGACTGCAGCTTAGGCAGATCTAGTGTTAACGGATTGAGCAGAAACAACCCTTCATTTCGAGAGTAGGAGTCGTTGACAGAGTCATCATCAAGGCAGAATTCCCAAGGGAAATGGAGAGGAGTTCAGGCAAGTCTAGGATCAACGATCATAACAGGGAATACCTTCAATGATGGCATACTCGCAGTACTGGAATGCCACTCTTCCAAAGGTAAGATTGCGTAGGTTGTGCAGGTCTATTCCATTATTTCACAATTGCATATCAACGGGAAAGGGTTAGAAGTGCTCCCTCGTTAAAGGAGTTATCACCAACGGTAATGGACTGTAACTGGGGCATGTCTATTCCTCACTCCTGTCACACTTCCGTACTCGTTAGACTCATCGATGCGAATCCAAAGCACTCTTCTTCGATGTAGATTTCTTCCAGGGAAGGAAGGTTTCTCAAATGGAATCCGTAGAATAGCTGCATCGCATAACTATAGGCTATGAATTGCTTCACCTTCGGACACGCCTCCAATGTAAACTGCCGCTCAGGCCAGTACAACGCATTCTCCATTGCAAAACACCAATGCCCCAACTCCAAATACTCCAGATTCTCCATTTGAGTGATGCTGGCTTTATTCGTAACTCGATAGCTGTAGTTTCCAACGACCAGCCGTTTGAGATTCGGGTATGGAGAGAAGGTAACGACGTCATACCTTTTATCGTTACAGACATTCGAGGGAACGGTAATGAACTCAATCGTTTCGGGGAGAATGACGTCGCTCCAACAGTTGATGTACGCCGGTTGAACGGCGTCCAAGAGGGCTTGAGTGATGTCTGATGATGAAACAGCAAGAAGTGTTACTGTTGATGGAAATGCCGGTCTTGTAGAAGAAGGCCTTTTCTGATAGAGAAACGGTGGTGAGAGAAGGAATGGCTGCATATGAGAAGAAGGAGAAGAGAACACTCTCAAGAGTGGTGTGACGAGGAAGCATGAACGAAGAACTCTTGTCTGTGGTCGTCAGGGATGTAAGATTCAGTAAGTCTGAATGTGAACTAGCATTCCGTTAACCACTTCGCATGATGAGTTCTGAGTAGGGGTCGTCTCTGAAGGAGAAGGCATTCATACCGAGTTGAATCGAGTAGAGAGAGGGCAAGTCTGCAACTCACCAAAAAAACCTAAAACTACTCTCAAGCACAATGCTGGACGTCGCGACGAAGCTATTCTGACCCACTCCAAGGGTTTGCAAATGCGGCAATCCTATTCTTCAATCACATCCCATTCACTCGCCTTTCAACTTCAAGTCGGCGGAGGAAAAGCAGTTCCTTCCAATCGCAATCGACTCCAACCCCTGCACATTCTCGATCTCGCACACCTTGTAGTGCGAGAAGGAATCGTCGTCCACCGTCATCGTTTTCAAGAACGGGCAGTTGCGAACGACAAAGAGCCCGTTCACAATCATCACTCCCATCGGCTTCAAGTGCATCGATGAAACGGTTGCATTTTCATTTCCAAGGAAACTCCCTCTTTGGATGGTGACACTCTCCAACTTCTCCAAGCCAATGAACTCCACCTTGTTCACATTCTGGAAACAGTTGTTGCCTATCGACACGGAGGACAGTTGGGGAACGTCACTCAGTGAAAAGTGGTCAAAGTTTGCAAACGCGTCGTTTCCAATCTCCAATTCGATCAGGTTTTGGAATTGCTGGACGGAGAATGACCCGCCCTTCGCGCCAAACGAACCCTCTCCAATCTTCACACTCTCCACCTTCTTCATTCCCTTCCAATTCACCGCATCCACCTCTCCGAAGCAGTTCCTTCCAATCTCCACCTCCTCCAGCATCGGCAGCTTCTTTAGTTCCAGCTTTGTGAACCGTTCAAAGGCATTGTCGCCGATACGCAACTCTCTCAGACTCGAGCAACCCTTGAGAACGAAGGAGCCATTCTCTCTCGTGAAGGTGTTCTCCCCAATCACCACACGCTCCAACTCCTTCAGACCATCCAACTTGACGACGTTCACTCCCATAAGACTGTTTTCCTCGATCGTCAGATTCTTCAGCTTCTTGAAGCCTCCGAAATTGATCGTCGTGATGTTCTCGTTGCAATGACCTCCTGTAATGATCAATTCATCCACATTCGCTGAAATGCTTGTATCATTCAAACACTCGATCAAATCCTCAACAGTTTGCCGTTTCTCCCGCTCGTTTGAGTAGTTGCTCATCACAACAAGCAGGGCCACCATCCCAACAAACAGACACACAAGGAGGATCGGAACGAATCCTTCCCAGTTTCTCAAGCAGCACACACCCTTCTTGTCTCCAACAGGTGTTTTGGATGTTCTCAGTTTCGGACAGTCTATTCCTCACTCCCTTCGCCATTGCGCACTCTCAACTCGCATTCTTGCGTTCTCAAAGCAACCACGTTCACATTCCAATCCTTCCAGAAGAGGCAAATCTATGCATAACTCCCATTCTGTGTTTCCACTTCTCAGCAGTACACTGCACACATCGCTCTTCACACCACGAAGTGCACCTTGCTGAAGCAGAACGCATTTCAGTTTGGGACAGTCTATTCGTCATTCGATCTCTCCTCCTTCACCTTCGATGACAGTATGCAGGGACTTCTCGAAGCAACCCTCACCCAGCACAAGCACTTCCAGATTCTCCATCGTCTTCACTTCCAAACTCACTTCTCTGAAGCACTCCGCCCCCATCTGGATTCGCTGCAAAGAAGGCAGTCCGCTCATTCTCAGAGACTTGAAGGAGGGGAAGGAGTGATCGCCGATTACCAACTCAGTCAACTCGGGACAGTTTCGGATGATGACTTCACTGTCCGCATTCGTGCAGTGAAAACAGCCGGATGCGATTTCCACGCCCTTCAGCTTCTTCAGCCCTTCGATCTTCAGCTTGCTGGGATAATCAAAGCAGTCCTTCTCAATTCTCAACACCTCCAGATTCGCGAAGCGCGAGAAGTCTAACACTTCACTTCTGTAATCCGCACAGGATTGGACGGTGATAAACGACACCTGCTCTGTCAGCGCATCCAGAGCAGCCTTGCATGTGACAATTCCATTCTCTGGCAATTCTTCCATTGGTGGGATAGTTTCCTCTTTGCTCTCATTCTGAGTTGCATTCTCCTCCTTCTCTTCCCATTCATTCTGAGTTGTGTTCTCCTTTTCTTCACACTCATTCTGAGTTGTGTTCTCCTTTTCTTCCCATTCATTCTGAGTTTTGTTCTCCTCCTTTTCTTCACAATTACCCTCAATTGTGTTCTCCTTCACTTCCACCCATTGAGCTAACACAGGTGAAACTCCCTCTCTTCGGATTCTTACCACACTCTCCTTCACAAACGGATGCTAGTCATCACTCCACGGAACAGCGCTCACATCCATCAACTGAGACACGGTCCACCGCTCCTCCACACTCCGCACAACACACTTGCCAACGAAATCAACACATTCAGCGGACCATCCTTCTCCAGAAAGAGAGGGCGATTCAGTCATCAGCTTCTTCATCAGCTGCATTTGATTGCAACCCTCGAACGGGTTCTTGCCTTCCGCCATCTCAATCAGCGAGATGCCCAAACACCACACATCACTCTTTAACTCCTCCTTTCCTTCAAACACTTCCGGAGCCATGTACCACAGTGCATTCCGCATCGTTGTGGTCAGATACAAAGAGCTCTCCATCCCTGTCATAATGCAATAGTCGCCCACCTTCACAACGCCATCATGTGCAATTAGCATGTTGTTGGGTTTCTACTCATTATGCTGCATGCCTTGCGAAAACAGGGTAAATCAGAGGATGATTCGTTGAAAGCGTATCGAGATCCTGCATTCCCAGCAAGCAGCAACTAGCAACGTCGCGTAACGCTTCTTCGTTCAGTCTATGTCCCTCCTTCACAAGGGACCCAACAGAACCATATGGACAGTGCTCCATCACAATCTACTTCTTTACCTAAATCAAGGAGGGCTCACCCATAACTCTTCGTGTGACACGACAACGGTGGAATACGAAATGACGAACTTGGAGTCGCATCTTGCAAGGGCTTCCACATCATGTCGCAGCTCCTCCTCGTTTGCACTCAACACGACACGCTTCACAACGACCTCCTTATTAGTGGCCGTTTCAGTGGCAAGAAACAGATGATCCACTCCCCTGTTGTGTGATCCAAGCCATTGACACCTACTCTGTCTCCAATTTGGCCCTAAGCTCATAGCCATCAATATGGTACGGAAATGCCATTATTGCCGACTCAGAACAATAATTAGTGAGCAAATCAAGTCGCGATGGATTTGAAGCGGCATTCAAATTCTAAGCAAGTAGAAAGTCGGGTGTTCAATCTTTCAAAGCTATACTCAATTCTCTTTCACAACAGAATCATCCCCTTCATCTCGCCTTATCGTTGTGAAATGGTGTAACATTGGGCTATTTCACCATGAAAAATAGCAGTAGGTGCGAGAAACATGTCACTTCACTTCATCCAGTCGCATTGTACAGTCGGAGTGAATAGGATTATGGGTGTCAAACAGAAGCCCACAGTATTTGGATCCTCTGATTGATTGCCGTTGATATCTAATGATCTACTGCCGCATCGGAGAGAGGATGGATACAAACCACCCAGACTCTTTTCATGCGTATCATCACCATGGAATACCTCCAAATGCCCGCTGAAAGAGTGTTTCCAAAAATAAGACCCATTCTCATTTCACTTTTCTCCCCTTTTTACTCCCTTCCCATTTTCCAACACTTACTCCTTTGATTCACCCTTAAACATGTCACGCACACTGTGGATCGGAGACGTGCAAGAAAACTGGACAGAAGACTACTTGTGCGCTCTGATGCGAAATGCAAGTACACTCCCTTCCATTTCAATCTTCTAACGCATAGAGGGACTAGTATCCATCAAACTGATGAGAGATCGCGCAACGGGCGAGCCGCAGGGTATTTCCCCCGTTTGTCGGAATTCACGCATAGGCTTCGGCTTCATCGACTTTGCGACGGAAGAAGATGCGATTAACGGCCTAAACGGTTACAACGGTCGTCCCATTCGTTCGTTCGTTTGAAAAGGCGTAATGCACAGCTGGAACGGGCTACACATTTCGTCTGAACTACGGAGGCAATGGCAAGAACAGCAACTATTCGGACAACTACAGCATATATATCGGAGAACTGGAGCCCAACGTGACGGACTCGCAGCTCTACCAAATCTTCAAAGAAAAGTACCTGTCGTTCTGCGGAGCCAAGGTAACAGCATTCCTTCAGATTCAGGGTAGATTATGCGAGAAACGGGAACCAACATCAGCAAGGGGTTCGGTTTCATCCAGTTCCGTGCGCGCGACGAGGCGGAGACGGCTCTGAAGCAAATGAACGGATAGTGGATCATTTTCCTCCTCTTCACCGTAGTGTCATCAACGGCAAGCCCATCAAGCTGAGCTACGCTTCCGCACGCCGCTGGCAGAACGAGGACAGCAAGGGTCCGACTCCGCTCGATGTCAAGTACAATGTGCTCGTGGAGGGCCCGGAGATCCCGAACATCCGCCCGCCTCCACCGACGCCGGCGATGATCGCGAAGACGATCGCGAACAACTCGAGCGGCGGATCGTCGATCATGGATGCATACGGGAATGAGTACGACAACCCCATGTTTACGAACGACCCGGTGTTCCAGGTGGAAACGGAAGAGGGGAATGAGTCGTAGGCGGCAGTGAAGGCGAGAAGAGAGAAGAAGATGCGATTGATGGGGGCGCGTAGTGTGATGGAGGTGAACGACACCGAGGTGCCAACGGACCGTTCGAAGGGGATGAACGTGCGTGTGGCGGATGGGAGTGAGAAGTAGATTCAGGAGGAGAATCGGGAATTCATGCGTCGGATGGATCCGATCTTCGATTTGCCCTCGCTGGTGGCTCCGAAGCTGAAGGTGTAATGATTGGTTTGTTCAAAACACGTGGCGCCGATTGCCGCTATTTCCATTTCGGGCACTCTTTATTGTTTCGATGGAGGGTTGCTTGCCTTTTGTGTTTCTGAGGTATAGAGGAGCTTGTGGTTTCATGCGCGCTCTACTACACGGAGGTGGGAGCGCGTTTTGGGGAAATGAGGCTGTAGACGTCTCAGGAGTATGCCGCGGCGATCGACGTGAGTAATCTGAAACGCAGTAACGAAGACCGAGACCGCGCGCTGCTTCTGTTGCAGTTCAGTGCTTTTGTGAATGGTAGACTCGAATACCAGGACAACATGCAGTTTAACAACCTGGAAACGGTGCTCATCCAAAACGATGTGAATTGCCTGTATACCTATGGATCGTTGGAGAAGGGCAAGCTGTCGCACATTGCGAAGCTCCTGGAGCATCTGAACATCAAGCTGAAGGTGGTCAAGAGAAGGAACTCCCTTTCCAGCTTCCTCATCCGTAGCGCCTTTTCAAACGCCAGTGTGGAGCACGATCTCTCCGTGCTAATTGGGGAGGACAACCTGAATCTGCATCCGGACATCCTTGCCAAGCCCAATGCGATGAATGCCGCCAGCGTTCTGCTTTCCGTGCCCTCCATCCTTTCAATTCATTCAATAGGAGTTGCAGCTGACATCGGGACCCTATATTGGACGTTACGCGATCGAGTCCTATTCCATGCGCGATTACATGCGTTTCGACAAATCGGCGCTGTCCACGCTGAACATCTTCCCTGTCGAAAGGGTTCGCGACAAGGTGTCGAGGTTTGTCCTTGATTGCAGCATCATCCCCAGCATCTTCGGTCTATTGAACTGCACCGTCACGGCGGGCATCGGCGAACGCCTGCTTCGTCGCTGGCTCAACCAGCCGCTGGTGTCTGCCGAAGCCATCAATCGCCGCTTGGACGTCGTGCAGTTGTTCATTGAAGATCAAGAATTACGCGACGCGCTACGAGGGAACGCGCTGAAGGGCGTGATCGACATGGAGAAGATGTGTCGGCGGCTCGAGAACAAGAAGAACTTCAAATTGCAAGATCTATACAACATGTATCAATCGGTATGCAAACTGGATGACGTGATCGTGGTTGGATGGAGAGTGGATAAGGTGATAGAATTGTTTCGAGCAGTCCCAAAACCCGCTGAAGGAATCGATCGATTCTCTCATCATCTCGCCGTTGAAGGAGCTGAAGGACGGATTCGGGCCTTTTTTGGAGATGACGGAGAAGGGGATCGATCAGAAGGCGTTACTGTTGTCTCCTCCGGAATTCATGATCAACCCGAATTACAACGAAACGCTCTCCGAGATTTCTGCAAAACGCGACGAAGCCTACGGTCGCATTATGGATCTGTTCCACGAAGTGAAGAAGGCGAAGAAGATTGACAGGTAGTTCAGTGATCGCTATCCGGGCATTGATTTGAAATGCGAGCGAAACCCCCGCTTCGGGTTTTGCTTCCGCGTATCCAGTCGGTACAACAACGAGGTGAATTCCATTCCACATGTGAGCGTTCTCCAAGTGCTGAAAAATGGCATTCATTTCACCATTGACGGGAGAGAGTGATAATCGGGGGTGTTTTTGACACTAGGGATTTGCGCACGCCGTCGTCGGAGTACGAGGAGTACAAGAAGGAGTACATGGAGGCGCAAAAGGAAGTGATCCAGAATGTCATCGAAGTGACCTTTTCGTACATTCCACTTTTCCACACCTTTTCGGCACTGGTTGCGACGGTGGACGTTCTGGCGGCTTTCGCGGAGGTTTCGGCCACGGCGGCCATACCATACACACGCCCGTCGTTGCTGGACATCGAGAAGGAGAATTGTGAGAGACGAAGGAGATGATGAGATGCAGATGTCAAGATCGCGGAGGCGCGCCACCCCTTGCTGGAAATTCAATCCACCATCCAGTACATTCCAAATTCATACGAGATGGGTGGAACGGGGGATGATCGCAAGAATGTGATGTTGATCACCGGACCGAACATGGGAGGCAAGAGCACGTATATGCGTCAAGTGGTCGTTCGATTGCTTGTTTATCATAGCTTGGCATCATCATCATCATGACCCAAATCGGGTGCTTCGTCCCCGCGGAATCTGCCGCCTTCCCGCCGTTTACCGCGCTTTACACCCGAATCGGTGCGTCGGACAATCAGTCGCGTGGCGTGTCGACATTCATGAACGAGATGATCGACATGTCCAACATCCTGAATGCCTGCGCCGAGAACAATTCGCACGCAAACAGCCTGATTGTGATTGATGAGCTGGGTCGAGGCACCTCCACGTGATTGCGAATGCTTGGGGTCCCATCTAGGTACGATGGGTTGGGATTGTCGTGGGGCATTCTGGAACATATTGTCACCTCTGTCCCGAATTGTTACTGCCTGTTCACCACGCACTATTTCGAGTTGACGGAAATCGCCAAGGATTATGCCAATGTGCGCAATGTGCACGTGACCGCCCTCACGCGGGAGAATTACATCACGATGTTGTATGGCGTTCGCGACGGGGCATCGGATAAGTCGTTTGGCATCAACGTGGCGCAATTGTGCAATTTCCCTCCATGCATCATCGAGGTGAGGGTGTGAAGCAGGAGTGAGGCGTAGATGGCGGAGAAGAAGGTGTGGGAGTTGGAGGCGATCGCCAAGGCGAATCACACGGAGAAGGGAAGGAAGCGGCCATCCGAGGGGGAAATGGAGGGACTGAAGAAGCGGGTGCGGAGTGTTCTGGAGAAGGACACCGTTCAGAGGGATGATGTTGCGTTGCTCATCGAAGCAATCTCGAATGCGTGTTGTTGTGTTTGTTTCAGCATCCACATGTAGCGGTGTCCTTATCTTCAACATAATGGGTGTTTGTTTCAGCATCCTCGTATGGAGATATTCCACTCTCAGATAGAGTTGGTTTGTGTCAACATTCTGGAATAGAGGCATCCTCTCCAATAAGAGAAGGGGATTATGTCAGAATCCACATATGGCGGCTTCCTTTTCATCTTCTACAGAGTGGTAACGAACTGAAAGGCGGATTATGGAGTAGGGAGGAGTGGATGAAGGATGCCTCCGAAGATTCCTACCAGAAGAAGCTCTATGAGAATGAAGCAATTCTATCCAAAGAGGATATCGATAGTGTGATGTGCAACTGCACAGCGAGTCCGTTCATGAAGGAGGGGTGATTTCTAGTTCTCGTTGAGATGGGAAGCAAGAACAGCATTGACCGGCGTGTGATCAACACGGCAATCGTGTACTTCAAACGGCTATACACAAAGCACCGATTCCTCTCGCCATGAACCCTAGACTCCGATTCAATCAAGTCCATCCCTATCTAGCCGCTCCAACGTGCTTCTACCTTGCTTCCAAAGTGGAGGAGATTATGATTACGGCGAGTCGGGTCCAGTCCTATTTCGTGGCAGTCTGTAAGAGCCACAACGTGGAGCCCTTGCAGTGGACGGTGGAGGAGATACTGAAGTGCGAGAATCTGGTGTTGGACCAACTCAACTACAATCTCATCATCTTCCAGCCATTTCGATCACTCCGTCACTTGCTCGTTCTATTCCACTTGGAGGACTTCCTTCCCTCCTGCACGTACCCTCTCTCTTTCTCTGTTGATCCTAGCGCACTCGTAAACGACTCCTTCTTCACCTTCAATCCCCTGCTATACCCGCCACACCTGATTGCCCTCACTGCTGTGTACATGATTTGCATCTTCAACAGCATCAATCCGGAAGAGACGTTCAGGCGGATACAAGTCGACATGGGCGCTATTCGCAAGATTTGCTCCTCCCTGTGTCGCTTCTACGATCGGGGAATGGAGCCGTGGCCCAAGACGATCACGGACAGCATCATCGTGCTCAGCCAGCAGTTCAAATCGTAGTTGTACCATAACAGAGAGTGTTTGTGCTACACAATTGTTCTTCCAATGAACTACAGCAGTCAGATTGACTACAGCGACAAGTACTACGATGAAACATACGAATATAGGTGGAGAAGGAGGAAGGGAGTAAGACATAGACATGTTACTCTGCCAAAGGAGTTATCGAAGCAAATTACTCCCGGAAAGTTGCTGAGTGAAAAGGAGTGGAGACAGCTTGGAATTCGCATGAGTCTAGGTTGGGAGCATTATGCCACACACAAGTACTCTTCTGCTTGCGCTAATGATTTTATAGACCGGAGCCGAATATTCTGCTGTTCCGCAGGCCCCTGGGCACGGATGGAACGACGGGTCAGGTGAATCCGGAATTGGCAAGGATGCAGCGAGAGCAATTCCGTAAACAGTATGGATTAGCGTAGTGTCTGTTTCTTTCATTCATGTTCCGTGTGCCCCCTTTCAATCCATCGCAATGTGTTCTCTGATGGAAGGTATATGTGATAAACGATACCGTTCACAAATCGGCGAGATGATCGAATCGAAGCAACCACTTGCAACGGCGTCCGTATGACTTACATGGACTGCAGAGCACGGATAAACAGCAAAGGGAAAGAAGCAAGCACGATTCGTGAAGAAGAAGGACCACTGAACGCGCATGACGCCTGTCAAAGAGAAAAGAGCCATACTATAAAACTGAAAGGTCTTCGCATTGCAAAAGGAGCAAGGAGTGTATTCCCCAGGAAATACTCACCGCTCGAATTGGTCGAACTGTCCCTAATCGAACTCTACAAATCGCTGAATGAAGAGAAGAGGAAGGAGCAGAACGTAAGAGACTCGCCACAACACTGAGTCGAAGAATGCCGCCGTCCTCAAACAGATGCGCAACTGTCTGCAATCCACAGTAGAGCATCTCGGAATGCAATTCTAATGGTTGTAGAGCAAAGATCGAGAGAGTCTGCTTGCCCTCCTCTTCCAGTCACGCCTTTTGTTTCTCTACACCAGCCATTTGAGTGTATTGAGTCAGGGAGTCTGAAAGGGGTGTGTGATTGATGGATAGGAGCAAATCGAGTTCGCGCTCCTCTTCTCGCAAATCGTACACAGCAGCGCAAGGACCTGCCTCTCCTCCTACATGCTCCAAGAAGATGGCTTGCGCATCCTTCGCACGGTTGTTCAATCGTCACGTCAAGCAGCCTGGATTCACTCCTAGCTACGCCAGCAGCACGAAGGGATGCAGCAACGGAGTGCTCTTTCGCAAGTGCTTGCACAACGCCCATTTGCTGCAGTACTATCTCGAACACCCCGAGATCATCTACCCACTCTTCTCTGAATACAGTCACTCCCAGAACACGGAGATTCGGAGAGATGTTCTCCTCTCCATCCAAGACCTTCTCCTCGGCCATCCCGAGTACGGAGAACTGCCGTACGCACAGATCGTGAGAGTAGAGCCACGATTGTCAGAATAGGCACTGACCGGCTTTCCGCTGCTGCTGAGCACTCCCTTCGTCGATGCCCAAATCGAAGGCTTGCACATCCTCTACAACTATTTGATGCTGCCCACGACCGCCACACGCCTTTTCCTCGATAGCATTCCCCTGATTTCCAGCGTGTTTGCCCTGCTCCAGTCCCAGAGCGTCAAAGTCGTGGTGAACGCCTACTACGTGATGAAGCAGTTCATCGCCGCGCCTTCGAAGAAAGCCATGCGGCTCTACCTCATTGCCAATCGGAATCAGATCGCCACCCTCCTGCTCTCCATTCCCTGTCATGAATGTGACATCCCCGCACTCTCCCTCAGCCATAGCGGACACCGAATTTTCCCATGACAGACAGCGGATTCTCAACGCCTTGCAAAAGATGAAGTGAATGGCGTGTTTGATGAAAAAGAAAAGATGGATGAGACGGGCATCGATCCCGTTACCTATCCCTTGCGAAGGGATCACTCTACCATTTGAGCTACACACCCATTTCTGTTTCTTCCACTTCACTACGGTATATGAGGATAGCATTCAACACGCCTTCTCGATTTACAAAATGACCAGACGGGGACGCGCTTTTCTTTTCACCGCAGTCGGTATCGCTTTCTGGTTTATGCAAGTGTGTTGTGGCGCTTTTACCCGTAGTGTCTCTTTCGGTTACCACCGACTCCTTTTGCATTCGAAAACTCAATTTTTGCCATCTGTTGTTTTAGTTAAGGATGTTGGTGTGTGTTTTCACGCTCATTGCACTAGGCGTTTCTAAGTGAGCCCACTGCATTTTTCCCATCTGAAGTCGTGCAGAGCAACGAAACCACGGAAATGGTTCCTACTGAAGTCCCTATTTCGACTCTTCTCACAAATCCGCGTGTTTTACTGCTCACGGCTCTTTCGAATCTGAAGAGCACTTCTCAACCTGAGCCGCCACCAACCCAGCCACCAGAG
>OIWT01000998.1_pt1 | contig 36242 bp, 32 predicted proteins | sample 1587701 | NCBI WGS metagenome assembly OIWT01 (sample SAMEA3888904, study PRJEB22519) | human gut metagenome | biome: human gut; feature: human-associated habitat; material: faeces | place: Denmark | collected 2009 | reverse complement strand
GAAGCATGTATTAAAATTTTCTTCTTATTACTATCATATGGTTTTAATTTTTTTACATCGTCATAACTATTTTCAGTAAAGTAAGCATATATTACAAGTAATATACTAAATATTAATATCATTAAATTTTGATAATCTTTCTTACTTTTTTCATCGTCATTCAGTAAATATTTTACCTCTTTACTATTAGCGTAATAACTAAGTCCTATTATTATTATATAAATAATCCATACAAAATTTTCAACCTTTATATCATGTAACTTTTCTAATTTTTCTTCCATACTATATAATATTTTTAATATATAAAAAAAGAACCATATAGTACTTGATGTATGGGTCGTTTTTGTATGTTAAAAATTGTTTGGTAACTGTATATTTTAGTTTGAGAGACAATAAAATTATGATTATAAAATTTTATAGAGAATACAATACGTAGTACGTGATATGGATTGTTTGTAAAAATGTAAAGCTTTGGCACATAAGGTGATGTTATATACAAAAAAGTAATGCGGAAATTTAATACATCAAATTGTTAATAGTTAAAAGTATAGTAAAAAATACACAGTTGATAACGATTGTGTTTGGATTTTTTACGTAATGTAGAGCATGTGATTTTTAAAATTTATCAAATGTTTGATTTGTATCGTACGGCACATAAAACAACACATGAAAAATTTTTTGTAAATTCTTAATTACTTTGACAGTAAATATAGAAATTAATTAGTTTTTTAAATTTCTGAACAATGGTATAATAATATCATTAATTTGTTGTTGAGGACGGAGAAATATGAAAAGTGTGTTAATAGCAATGAGCGGTGGAGTTGATAGTTCTGTTGCGGCATTACTTTCTGTAAATAAAGGATTTAAATGCGTAGGAGCAATGATGAAATTATTTCAAGGAGAAGTTGATTCCGTAAAATGTGATAAAACTTGTTGTTCACTAGACGATTCCAAAGATGCTCGTTCAGTGGCCTTTAAGTTAGGAATGCCTTTTTATGTATTTAACTTTAAAGATGAGTTTAAGGAAAAAGTAATAGAAAAATTTATAAAATGTTATCAGTGGGGAGAAACTCCAAATCCATGTATTGAATGTAATAAATATTTGAAATTTGACAAAATGATTAACAGAGCATCAGAATTAGGTCTTGATTTTGTTGCAACTGGTCATTATGCTCGAATAGAATACGATTGTGGGCTTGGAAGATATCTGTTGAAAAAGGGAGTAGATGTTAATAAAGATCAAAGCTATGTTTTATATTCTATGACTCAGAATCAACTTCGCCGTACACTTTTTCCACTTGGAAATCTTACAAAAAAAGAAGTTAGGGAAATAGCTTTATCAAATGGTTTTGTGAATGCAAATAAAAGTGAAAGCCAAGATATATGTTTTGTTCCAGATGGAGATTACGCAAAATTTATAAAAAATTACGCTAAGAATGATATAGGATTTGAGAGCGGAAATTTTATTGATAAGTCAGGAAAAATTATAGGCCGGCACAGTGGTATAGTTAATTATACTGTTGGACAAAGAAAAGGGTTAGGTATAAGTTGGAAATATCCTCTTTACGTTTGTAGTATAGATACAGTTAAAAACAATGTAGTATTGGGAGATAAAGATTCTCTTTATTCCAAAAGAGTTTTTGCTTCAGATATAAATTTAATTCCAATGGATAAGCTAAACAGTGCAATTAAAGTCAGTGCAAAGTTAAGATATAAACAATCCGAACAACCTGCTGTATTACATCAAATCGATGAAAATACACTGTGTGTAGAATTTGATTCTCCTCAAAGAGCACCTGCCAAAGGACAGGCTTTAGTGCTGTATGATGGTGATACTGTTATCGGAGGAGGAACTATAATATGATAAATATTATAAAAATTGAAAATCTACAATTGATATTTGGTTGATTTATGATATACTTGGAAGTAATAAAGTTTTCGGAGGTGTAGTTGTATGCCAGGTGTGGAAGTAAAGGATCGTCGTTTTGATTATGGAGCATTTAACAGAAAAACAAAGTTAAAAAATGGAACGAAATTGTTCCCTACTAAAGGTAAACCTGATATTATCGACGTGAAACAGGGATATACCGATCTTGATTGTTATTTTTTAGCTGCTATTATTGCAGTATTAAAGCAGAACCCTGAAAAAATAATGAATTGTTTTCCAGATTATAAAGGCTTGTCTGAGGAAGAAGTTTATGCAAAATTTAACAGTGATCCAACTATAAGAATAAGATTTTTTAAAGTGAAAATAGTAGGTAATATGTATGTTCCTAATGGAACAGTAGATATTATTGTAGATAAGACTGTTCTTAGAAAAAAAGGTGCTGCGTGGGTGCGATTCCTTGAGAAAGCTTACTCAATTTATAAAGCTAAAAAGTGTGATGGCTACGGTGAAGAAATTCCTGACAAAGAATTTGCTGATAAAAAAATTAAATCTCGTATAATAGATGGTATATACGGTGGTGATTCTGGATCGGTTATTGTGACTTTGACTGGAAAAAAATCTCATACTGAGTATTTGGGAACGAACCGTGAAAGATCTAAATTTAAGAAATTTGATAAATATTCCGAAGAAGCGATAGCACTTTACGATAGAATAGAAAGATATTTAAGGAAAGGAAAAGCTGTTACAGCTTCAGCAAATCGAGGAAGTACGCTTTATAAGAGAGGGTTGTTTTTTCAACATGTTTATGCGGTTATTGGTACTGAGGAAAAAGCTGGCTATAAGTATGTTACAGTGCAAAATCCGTACGCTAACAGGTCACGTGAATATTCAACAGATTCGAAAGGGAATCATCATAGCATAACGGTAATACCTAAGGAAAAAGATAAAAGAGGTAGATCGAATGTAGAACTTAACGATTTTTGCAGAAATTTTGAAGATATAGAAGTTGAAGATGATTAAAAAGTGACTTTTATTACTCGTATTATAGTCATAAATATATTAAACCTTCTCTTGATTTTTTATTCAGGAGAAGGAATTTTATTTTTTACTTTAAATTAATTATTTTATCTGCCCAGTTTTTATAAAAATTTTCTTCATGAGAAACAAGTATTAAATTTCCTTCCCATTTAATGAGTTGCTCTTTTAAAGCATCTTTAGAATCGGGATCCAAGTGGTTTGTAGGTTCATCGAGTATAAGAAAATTTGATTTTTTATTTTCAAGTATACACAATTTTACTTTTGATTGTTCTCCACCGCTTAAAGTTCCTATTTTTTGAAGTGCATTTTTTGAAGATATGCCACACTGAGCTAATTTTTTTCTTACCTCTGTGTTCGAAAATTTAGGAAACGCTTCTTTTAATATTTCTACAGGCGTAAATTCCGAGTTGTTCCAGTTCAAGTCTTGTTCATAGTATGCTGTTTTTACGTAGTCTGCAAAATTAAAATATCCTGAAATAGGATTTATTATACCTAAAAGCGTTTTTAAAAGTGTAGATTTTCCTATTCCGTTAAACCCGGTTATAACTATTTTTTCACCGGATTTGGCTTCGAAACTAATTTTGGGTAACAGAGGCTTTTTGTATCCAATTTCAAGAGAATGAACTTTAAGTGCTTTGGATGTTCCTAAAGGTATGGAAATAAATTTAAAATTTGGTTTGGGGTTTGTCTGTGGAGGAGGTATTTTTTCCATTTTTTCTAATTTTTTAAGTCGAGATTGAGCTTGTTTTGCTGTGGAAGCTCTAACTCTGTTTTTTGCAATATACTCCTCTTGTTTTTTGATTTCTTTTTGTTGTGACTGGTATTCTCTTATGTAGCTTTCTTTACGCAGTCTTTTTATTTCTAAGAATTTACTGATATTTCCGGGATATTTGGTTATTTTTTGAAATTCTATGTCCAATATACGATTAGTTATTTTATCTAAAAAACTTAAATCATGAGATATTACAATGAAGCTATTTTTGAAATTTTTTAGAAAATCGGTTAACCAATCTACGTGATTTTTGTCCAGAAAATTAGTGGGTTCGTCTAAAAGAAGTACATCAGGGTTTTTTAGTAAAAGTTTAGCGAGTATTACTTTAGCTCTTTGACCTCCACTTAATTTTTTTAATATGGTATCAATTCCAAGAGAAGTAATTCCCAAACCGTCTGCAACCTTTAATATGTTGCTTTCTATTTCATAAAATCCACAATTAATGAGAAGATTTTGGTAATCTGATGCTTTTTGAGCATCTGATTCTGAAAAATTTTCTGACATATTTTCATATATCTTATTCAATTTTTTTTCAATTTCATAAAGTTCATCAAAAGCTGTTTTCAAATATTCCATTATTGTTATTTCAGTGTTTATCTCTGCGTATTGGTCTAAATACCCTATTTTTTTATCTTTTTGCCACCTTATTTCTCCGCTATCGGGAGTTATATCTCCTATAATCGAGCGCAGAAGTGTGGTTTTTCCTGCTCCGTTTTGCCCAACTATTCCCACGTGTTCACCTTTGAATATTTCAAAATTTGAATTTTGGTATAAAATTTTATCTCCAAAAGAATGCGTAAGACCGCTTACTTCCAATAGTGCCATATTAAGTTACTCCTTAAATAAAAAAATTCAGACTATAGCAAAAAACATCTGCCATAGCCTTACAAGTTAAAAATCAGTTGCAAAAATATACCGTAACAAACGGCAAAACTTACAAACTGATGAGATATATTTTTGGCTTTGTGAGATGTCTCATCAATATTCAAAACACAAAGCTAATTTAATGGTTAAAATCATCTTCAAAACCTCTCTCATGTAAACATTATATCATACAAATATAAAAATTTTCAATATTAATAGTAAATTATTTTAAAAAAATTTGCCAAAAGATAAAATGTATGATATTATGTGTATATTGTTATATAATTTTGAAGGTGGTGAAATATAAATATATATAATTTATAAATTAATCGTTTTGTAAAATTAAAGGAGGAATATTAATGAAAAAAAGGTTATTTGCAATTACATTAGCGGAGATTGTAAGTTTGGTGCTCCCTGGATGCGGTAAATCTGATAAAACAAACTCAGAAACAGAAAATATGAGAATGTAAAAGTTTGAAAGAGTGAATCTACTTTCGTAAAATCTGAGGTAGATAAACTGAAATTATTCACAAAACACGAGTTTTATGAACGCTAATCAGAAAAATATGAAAAAATGATAATAAAGTTTTTACAGTAGTGATTTTAAATAATTTTTTAATATAAAAATTTATTTCAAGATTAAATCTATTTTTGAACTATTTTTGAGCAAAATAAATTATATCTATATTTTATAAAAATTGAAAGATAGGAGTTATATTATGGAAAATTCAAATGAAAATGCAAAATTTATAGAAAGATTAAATAAAATAATTCTTAACAAAGATTTTTTAAATAAACTTTTAACACTTGAAAAAATTGAAGATGTAAAAAAACTATTTTCTGATAATGGAATTGAAATAACTAATGAAGAGTTAAAACTAATGGGGGAATATCTAAGAGAATATATAAGGTGCGAAAATAAGGATAGTAAACTCACCGAGAAAGAGTTGGAATATGTTTCCGGTGGAATAAATGTAATTGTAAGATATCTTGGTAGATGGATATCACTTCCATTTGCTTTAGGTGGATATTTGGTAGGATCAATACCAACAGCTTTTGTGAGAGGAATATATGATGGAGCAAGAGATACTTGGTACAATGATGATTAGTAGGAGTTATGGACATGGACTATGAATCTTCCAATTTGAAGGAAAATTGTAATTCGAAAAATTTTCCTCCGGAAATTGTTTTTGAAAAAGAATATGTGAAAGAATTGTTGAAATGCAAAAATGAAACCGAGCTCATTGATTCTTTAAAAAAGAAAAACGTAGAGATAACAACGTTTGATGCAAAGTTTATACTAAATCAGGTTAAAAAATATAAAGAGAGTATTTCGGGTAAAGATTTAAATTATCAAGAAATACCGGATATATACTTGCAAGACATATCCGGTGGAAGAGGTTTGTTGCATTATTTTCTTTTACCCGTATATGCTGGGGGATATGTAATAGGAGCAACCCCTATGGTTGGGGTTGCTCTTTATAATATGTTACGAGGAGTTTATGATCAGCTTAGAGGAAATTAATTATAAATATTAAATTGATTTCTAATAAGTATTTTTAATTTAAAATAGGAATTATTTCTTATTGATAACTAATATGTTAAAAAGATCAATTTAAAAAATTTTTTCAAATTGTGTTCTGTGAAAATAATATACCACTTATTACAAAATATTATATTAAAATTTCAAACAGTTGTATTTTTAAATTAAGTTAATATCTATAGCAGCAAATTTACTTTGCCGTTAATTATTTTTGTATACTGAAATCAAAATGAGAAAATATATAATCTATTTATAATAATTTTTAAAAGTCTAATGCTGTCGTTTTGTGTGTCAAATTTTTAATATATGTATGTATAAATCCCCTACGTAAAAGTTGGGGGATTTTATGGTGTCTTTAATTTTCTTTTTCAAGAACCAAAAGTGGATCAATAAATTTTCCATCCTTAAATATTGCTAAATGAATGTGCGGATCATCTGTAATTTCGCAAGGAATTTTTGAAACAGAACCTATTTCTTGTCCTGATTTTATTTTTTCATCTTTTTTTACAAGAACTGTTTCTCCTAGTCCTGAATAGTATGCTGTAAAACCTGAATCATGTTCAATTTTTACTGTAACTCCGTAAGAAGAGTCGGTATAAATATCTTTTACGATTCCATCGGTTATAGATTTGACTGTACTTCCTGAATCAGCCGCAAAGTCCGTTCCGTTATGCGAACGCCAATCATTCATAGTTTTTGAATATACCGGTTTTCCATCACTGAATTCTTTTATTATATGATTTCCGGCAGGGTAGACTATTAAATTTTCGGAACTTTGTGCGGAAACGGCTTGAGTTTCTTCTGTTTCAGATTCTTGTGAATCATTGTTTTGAGATTTTTTAATTGAACTGTCATAGGGAATTGTTCGTTTGTTCCCTGAAGCAGATTTTTCTTCCGAACTTTTTTTATCTAATATAGAATTTTTGTCGGAATTTTGAGAGGATATTTTATTTTGATTTTGGGAAACATTATGTGTTTTTGATTCAGATTTGGAAGGAACCATAAAATCTTTTACACTTTGATAAGTAGACCACGCAGCTGCAGATATTGCAGTAAGACAAATTGCAAGAGCGATGTAAAATTTTTTACCTTTCTTGTTTGGCTTGTCAGGGACTTGAGTATTTGGTTCTTTTTTGGAATTATTTTTATTTAATGTATTCATTTTCCACTACACCTCCGTTTTTATTATTGACCGTTTTTTATTTCGGTATACAATTTTTTCTAATTTAAATTACAAATTATTAATAATAAAAAATGGCATATTATCCGATAAAATGTTATAATGTGTCCTGAAGTACTTATTAAATAAGTGTGCTAAGGAGTAATTTGTATGGAATTGAAAGAAGAATTTATAAATATATATAAAAATAATATAAAGCGTGAGGGTTCGGAGGCGCTTCTAAAATGGATGGAATCTACGGATTTCTTTATTGCACCTGCAAGTACTCGTTATCACTGTGCATGTAGGGAAGGATTGCTCAAACACAGTATAAACGTTTATAAAACTTTTATTGAAAAGCATTTTAACGAAGAAACAGATAATTTAGAAAGCGTAACAATATGTTCTTTACTTCACGATTTATGTAAAGCTCAGTTTTATAAAACATCTTTGAGAAATGTAAAAAATGAATCTACCGGAGTATGGGAACAAGTTCCTTTCTATATGATTGAAGATTCTTTTCCTTATGGGCACGGAGAAAAATCTGTTTTTTTAATAGAGAGATTTATGCGTTTGAAAACCGGTGAAGCTATGGCTATAAGATGGCATATGGGAGGATTTGATGATTCAGCTAAATCCGGAGGATTTTCGATGAGTGTTGCATTTGATAAGTATCCTCTTGCGGTTCAGCTCCATATGTCGGATTTGGAAGCTACATATTTAAGAGAAAAAGGTACGTCAAACGTTAAAAAATAAAATTTCTATATTATACATACGTTGAAGGGAAGTGATTTAAATTAAAATATTGGTATTAAATTCAGGAAGTTCTTCGCTTAAATATCAACTTATAGATATGCAAAATGAAAAGATGCTTGCAAAAGGTATATGCGAAAAAATAGGTTCAGCAGACAGTGATGTGCATCAATGGATTCATGGAAAACAGGTAATAAGTAAGAATGTAGGTAATATAAAGAATCATAATGAAGCATTTATATATATTGAAAAAATGCTTATGGATAAAAATGCAGGCGTAATAAAAGATATTTCTGAAATATCAGCTGTGGGTCATAGGGTGGTTCACGGCGGAGAATATTTCAGAAATCCTGCCATAATAAATGATGAAGTAATTGAAGAAATAAAAAGCTTGATTCCTCTTGCACCTCTCCATAATGCGGCTCACATTGCAGGTATAGAAGCTTGCCGATCTCTTTTGGGTGAAAAAATACCTCAAGTTGCGGTTTTTGATACATCATTTTATTTCGATTTACCTGCAAAAGCTTATATGTTTCCGATTCCTTACGAGTATTACGAAAAATATCATATTCGCAAGTATGGATTTCATGGTACATCTCATAAATTTGTTTCAAATAGGTATTGTGAAATTTCGGATAAAAATTTAAATGAAATAAAAATTATAAGTTGTCATATGGGTAACGGTTCATCTATAACTGCTGTAAAAAATGGTAAAGCGGTAGATACAAGCATGGGATTGACTCCCTTAGGTGGAATTATGATGGGTACACGTTCGGGTTCACTCGATCCATCGGTGATACTTCATCTTGCGCAGCGTGAATCAATAGGCGTTGATAAAATTAATGAAATTTTAAATAAAAAATCAGGAATGATTGGTATTTCCGGAATAAGCAGTGACGACAGAGCCGTAGAAAAAGCTGCACGTGACGGAAATAAAAGGGCACAGCTTGCTCATGAAATGATGATATATCAGATAACTAATTATATAGGTGCTTATAGTGCTGTTCTAAAAGGTTGTGATGCAATAATTTTTACAGGTGGAATCGGAGAAAATCAATGGATGCATCGAGAAAAAATCTGTAATAACTTAAAATTTGCAGGCGTAAAAATTGATAATGAACTGAATAAATTTTACGTTGGAGGAAAAGAGGGAAGAATATCTACGCAAACTTCGTCAGTAGATGTATTCGTTATACCTACAAATGAAGAACTTGCAATCGCAAGAGATACTTTATTATTAGTTAGAGGTATTGAACAATAAGAGGAGATGAATCTTCAAATGGGTATAAAAAATATCGCTGTTTTAACAAGCGGAGGTGATGCTCCGGGTATGAATGCTGTAGTACGTGCTATTACCAGATGTGCAATTGCAAATGATATAAATGTTATCGGAGTAAAACGAGGATACATGGGTTTACGTCGAGGAGACGTCGTTCAAATGAATTTAAGAACTGTATCTGATATAATTCATAGAGGAGGTACGGTACTCTACAGTTCACGAGACCCTGAATTTAAAACATCGGAAGGTCTTAAACAAGCTGTTGATTTTTGTAAAAAATCCAATATAGATGCCGTTATAACAATAGGTGGAGATGGCACACTCAAAGGAGCTATGAACCTTATTGATAACGGAATAAATTGTGTTTTTATACCGGCAACTATAGATAATGACGTTTTTTGCAGCGATTATTCAATTGGATTTGACACAGCAGTAAATACAGCCACTGAAATGGTAGACAAAATAAGAGATACTGCACAGTCGCATGAAAAATGTAGTGTAGTTGAGGTTATGGGTAGACATTGCGGAGATATTGCAATCAATACCGGAATTGCCGTTGGAGCAACTGCTATAATTGTTCCAGAAATAAAGTGTGATTTTGAAAGAGACGTTATTGAAAGAATAAAAATTACTCAAAGTATGGGTAAAAGACATTTTATAATTATTGTGGCAGAACACTGCGCAGATTCTTTTAAAGTTGCAGAAAAAATTCAGGAGGAAACCGGCATTCAGGCAAGAACTACAATTTTAGGACACGTACAAAGAGGCGGTTCACCGACACTTAGAGATCGTGTAGTTGCAAGTCTTATGGGATGCAGAGCAGTAGATGTTTTACTACAAGGACAAGAAAATCGTATAATATCTAAAAAATGTAACAAAGTTGTGGATTACAGTATTGAAGAAGCATTAAATTTGAAAAAAATTTTTAATTATGATTTGTATAAATGTGCGCTACAAATTTCAATTTGATTTTTCATTAATTTATATAAATAAACTTTATAGCGATGTAACAATAGAAAAGAAATTAATATCAAAAAATACAGACGTAAATGATTTAAAAGCCACATATACAAAATTAATATTTTGTATAACTCGGGGGACATAAAAATATGAAACAGCAAAAAACTCTTTCCATAGCATATAATTCAGTATTCATAGTATTATCGCTTATATTAGGATTTTTGGGTCGTTTATCGATACTTCCGATATTTCCTTTCCTCAAACTCGATTTTTCCGATATACCTGTTTTTCTTTCCACGCTCATCTCAGGTATCCCTTCAGGATTGATTGTTTTGTTTGTTTCATTAATACTCAGAACTTTTATGTTTAGTTCTTCCGGATGGATTGGCTTTGTAATACGTTCAACTTCTGCCATTATAGTCGTATTTTTAGGAATATTCAATTCAAATAAAATCAAAAAACCTTTCAAAATTCTTGGAATTACTTTTGGAATTCTAATTTGTCTTTTTTTCAAACTTATAATTAATTATCTCTTATGGACAAACTTTTTTAATATTTCTCCTACAATTATTAATAAATTTATGATCTCTGTAATTATTCCTTATAATTTAATAAAATTAGTAATAACTATTTTAAGTTCATATATTTTGGAAAATTATGTAAATAAAATTATAAAATAATCAACTTCAAAATATATTTTGACAAACATATGTTTTTATGATAATAATACTATGGTGTGCCCCCTTAGTTAAATGGATATAACAAGTCCCTCCTAAGGATTAGTTGTCAGTTCGATTCTGGCAGGGGGTACCATTTTTTTGGCTTTATTAAATTTATAGATTTTGATATCTTTATATTGTTAGGATATGATACGATTTACGATTGATGATATTTTAATAGGAGTTTGAATAGATGTTGAAAAAATTAAAATTACCTAAAACAGCCACAGTGTTGGCGTGCTTGCAACTGGCAAATCCTCTCGTATTTGCTGCCGATCCACCTGTGAAACTACCTTCTGTCGGTTGCACCGGTAGTAGTGTATCCCTGGGCTGTGATAGTTTTCTTGAAAAAGTTCATTGTGAACTAGGAAAAGACTATTTAAAGGAGTTTAGAGAACTTTTTAATAAGGCTCGTTCAAAACAAGTTGATTGGGATGAAGTGATCAAGTTCTATAATGAGCATTTTGTTTGTGTAAGACATCTTGATAAATCGTTGTTTGATTTGGGGTCTAAGTTATATGCTGGTCGTAGAAGAAATTCATTTCACTTTAAAGAAGTAGATCGTGAATATATTTATATACCGGGAGCGGATTGTACGTATTTTTCAATAGAATACAATTTCTGGAAGGAAATAGATGATGAAATAAATCATGAAATAGATGATCTTAGATATTCATGTTCAGAAGATTCTAATTATAAGTGTGATCAGTTAGAATCATGGCAGTGTGGTTGTATGCACAATAGATTGTATATATTAAAGAAGATTGTTTATGATGAGTATGATTTAGATGGATATAATATGGCTGGATTCGACGAGTACGGACTAGCCAGAGATTACTGCGATATATTATTATATGGTATACGTACCCTGTTGAAACGAGTAAAATCATCGATAACACCTTAAATAAGCAATATACCTTCCTGTTTTAAAATGAATTTCAGGAGACTTCTCCCCTAATTCTAACATGTCTGCGATAACTACAATATTTCGTCCCGGCTTTGCAAGAGTTTTGAGTACGCTTACCGAACTTTTGACTGAGTCGGGGCTTGCATTATATGAATCATTTATAATTGTAATATATTTATCGATACTTCCAATATTATATTACTTCAAATTCGATTTTTCCCATATACCTGTATTTCTTTCTACGCCTATCTTAGGTATTTTTTGGGGAGTAGTTGTAATGTTTTTATTAAATTTATATGATCTTGATATTTTTATATTGTTATGATATAATATAGTCAATGATATTTAAAAAGGAGTTCTAATGATGCAGAAAAAATTAAAATCATCTAAAATAGCAGCAGTGTTGGCGTGTTTGCAACTGGCAAATCCTCTTGTGTTTGCTGCAGATTCCTCTGCTGATTACAATAGTCAAGATTTTAATAAACCGTACTATGCTAACACTGAAACAATCAAGAAAGCAGTTAGATGGGGATCCATTGCATTGGGTCTGGGTACAATTGGGGTAATAAGTGGAATTGTTTTGAATGATATATCTAATAATCATAGTTTTTTAGAAAAAATTCGTTATGAATTTGGAAAAGATTACTTAAAGGAATTTGAAGAACTTTATAATAAAAGTCTATCAGGACATTCTGTAGCTGACTGTGGTAGGATGCTCGAATTTTATAATATGCATTTTGTTTGTTTAAACAATCTTAATAAATCAGTTTTCGATTCGGGATTTGGTTTATATGTTGGTCATGAAAGAAACCCATTTCACGTTATGGAAGATGGAACATATGTTTTTATACCAGGAGCAGACTGTACGAGTTTTAAAGAAGAGTATTTTTTCTGGAAAAAAATAAATAAAGAAATAAATCATGAAATAGATAATCTTAGATATTCATGTTCAGAAGATTCTAATTATAAGTGTGATCAGTTAAGTTTGTTGTCTCATTCTATATCCCATAGGTTAATTATATTGGAACAAATACTTGAGAATAAGTATGATATACAAGGGAAATATAATGAATTTGGATATGATCGAAATGGATACGATCGAAATGGATACGACCGAGACGGATATGATCGAGATGGATATAATCGAAAGGGATATGATAAATTTGGACTCAACAAAGAGGGTAAGGATAGAAATGGATACTACGGAAGCAAGCAAGATCGTCATCTATATAACCAGTTCGGATATGACCGAGAGGGATATGATCGAAAAGGATATGATAGATTTGGACTCAACAAAGAGGGTAAGGATATAAATGGGTACTACGGAAGCAGACTAGATTGTTGTCGGTATGGTCAAGACGGATATGATGTATGTGGATATGATCGAGGTGGATACGACCGGAATGGATATGACCGAGAGGGATACGATAAATTTGGACTCAACAAAGATGGTAAGGATAGAAATGGATGCCACGGAAGCGAGCAAGATCGTCATCTATATGACCGGTACGGATATGATGTGAATGGATATGATCGAGAAGGATATGATAAATTTGGACTCAACAAAGATAGTGTCGACAGAAATAGATATTACGGAAACAAACTAGATTGCCATAGGTATGATCGGTACGGATACGATAAAAATGGATATAATCGATGTGGATACGATCGAGATGGATACGACCGAGAGGGATACAATCGAGATGGATTCAACAAAGATGGTATCGATAGAAATGGGTACCGCAAAAGTGAACAAGAAGAACGACATGTGTATTACTCAGATGGATATGATGCGTTTGGATATGATCGAGGTGGATACAACCGAGATGGATTCAACAAAGATGGATTCAACAAAGATGGATTCAACCGATATGGATACGATCGAGATGGATACGATCGAAATGGATATGACATATATGGTAATCGAAGAAAATGTACTCTAACTCTAGACGCGTTTGAAAAATTAATAGATAAAAAAGATACTTCCAGTGAATCAGGTGAAGAACTGTGCAATTTGTTTGAAGAAAATTTTGCAAAAGCCCAAATTGCAGGAAAAACACGTGAATCTCTAGAAGAAGAGTATAAATTCTGGCATAAAATCATTGCGAAGATAACACGTGGCAAATTCTCAGGGGCAGCAATACCTGATAGAAATAAATGGGGATATTTACGATCATTAATGTCAGAAAGAAGAAGATCTTTACAACAAAAAATAAATGAAATGAAAAGAAGATAATTAAGTTCAAATTTTGTTGATCAAATAATTTGCAATTTCTTCTGTATGCATTCCACGAGAACCTTTTATTAAAATTTTGTCGCCGATAGTGATATGATCATTCAAAAACCCACAGGCTTCCCTATTATCGGTAAAATGTGCGATTAATATATCTTTATTAGAAGATTTTGCTCCATCAGATAAGTACCTTGAATTTTCTCCTATAGTTATCAAAACATCGATACCTTCAATAGCAATATACCTTCCCGTTTCAAAATGAATCTCAGGAGACTTCTCCCCTAATTCTAACATGTCTGCGATAACTACAATATTTCGTCCCGGCTTTGCAAGAGTTTTGAGTACGCTTACCGAACTTTTGACTGAGTCGGGACTTGCATTATATGAATCGTTTATAATTGTAATTTCATTCAATTCGATAATTTGTTGCCTCATATCTACGTTTTGGAATTTTAATAATCCCTTTTTTATGTCTTCTATATGAACTCCCATACCCTCAGCTACCGCTATAGCAGATAAAGCATTATATACATTATGAATTCCAAGACATGGAATGGTAATAGATTCCCTGTATCTCGGAGTAATTAAAGTAAAATGAGTTTCATTATTGTCAGAATAAATGTCTTGACATCTATATGGATAATTACCATTCATTCCAAAGTAAATTATATTATTGTGCAATGACTTAATTTCAGGATCAGATAAAATTGGAGAATCTCCGTTAAGATACAGAACTCCCTTATTTTTAGGGAGCATTTTAATTTTCTCTTTGCATGTATTTTGAGTAGATTTGAAATTTTCAATATGAGAAACTCCAATATTTGTAATAACTCCTATATCGATATTCGCAATTTCGGAAAGTCTATCCATTTCTCCGAATTCGCTTACGCCCATTTCGATAACTGCAGCTTGATGGTTGGAATTAAGGTTAAATAATGTTAGAGGAAGTCCAATTTGTCCATTATAGTTCGACTGAGTTTTTAGTACGTTCAAAGATTCACCAAGTGCTGCAGCAATCATTTCTTTAGTAGTGGTTTTCCCTACACTACCTGTTACTCCTATGAAAGGAATTTTAAATTTGTTTCTATAATATTTTGCTAAATCTCCTAATGCTTTTTGAGTGGATTTTACCATTATCAGAGAACCTTCGAGATTTTTTGTGGTATCGTGATGTTCTTGAACAAGTGAAACCGAAGCTCCGGATTCAAAAGCCTTTTCAATAAACATATGACCGTCATTATTTGCTCCTATCAAGGGAATAAATAATGAATTTTTTTCACATTTTCTGCTGTCTATACACACTGATGTCACTGTCACGTCAGTATTACCCGAGAGAAGTTTACCTCCCGTGGCCTCAATTATTTCTGATATGGTAAGTTGTTCCATATGTTACCTCATTTTATATTTTTTTATTTAAAATACTTTTTATTATGGTTCTTTCATCAAAAGGGTATTTTATACCGTTAATTTCCTGATAATCTTCATGTCCTTTCCCCGCCAAAACTATAATATCTCCCTTTTGAGCGTTGCTAAGACAATAACGAATAGCTTCTTTACGATTTTCTATTACAATGTATTTTCCGCTTGTTTTTTCTATTCCCATTTTAATATCTTCAATTATTTCCGAAGGTTTTTCAAATCGAGGGTTATCGCTTGTTATTACCGCTAAATCAGCTAAATTTCCAGCAGTTTCTCCCATTTCATACCTACGAACTTTAGGCCTGTTCCCTCCGGCTCCAAACAATACAATTAATCTGTGAGGATTATATTTTCTAAGTGTTTTTAAAATATTTTCCATACTCAAGGCATTATGGGCGTAATCGATAAAAAGAGAGTAATTGTCCGAAACTTTTACAGGTTCAACACGTCCCCTAACTTTAACATGCGCAAGGCCATTTTTTATGCTTTCATTTGAAATTTTCATGTAATGAGAGACCGCAGAAGCTGCAAGAGCATTGTATACATTAAATTCACCGGGAATAGAAATGTACACATTTTCCACGTTTAAATCTCCATATAAATTACAATTTACTCCGATATCGCCGAATTTATTTACTAAATTTATATTGGTGGCACAATAATCAGCTGAATTTTTTATTCCAAAAGTCTTAACTTCACAATTATGGTTCTTTACTATTTCAGAACTTTTTTCATCGTCAGTATTTATAAAACCAACTTTACACCTCTTAAACAACATACTTTTACACTCGAGATATTCTTGCATTGAACTGTGTTCATTTGTTCCAATATGATCGTGTGAGAAATTTGTAAAGACACCGTAATCAAATTTGAATCCATCCAGTCTGTGGTTTTTAAGTCCTATCGAAGAAGCCTCAAGTACAACACACTTGCACCCATTATTCACCATTTTTCTGAAATTTTTCTGTATTTCATAAGACTCAGGAGTAGTATTGCTGAGTTTTACAATTTCATTTCCAACTACAGCACCTATAGTTCCTATAACACCGGTTTTCAAACCTGATTGCTCCAAAATAGACCTAATCATAAAAGATGTTGTAGTTTTACCTTTTGTTCCGGTTATACCGATTGTAATAAGTTCTTTTGCCGGATTTTCAAAAAAAGCGGCTGATGCATACGCTAAAAATTCTCGTGTATTTTTTACTTTTATAACAGCTACTTTATTATGTGTATTTACGTCTTTTTGAACTGCTATAGCTCTGGCACCGTTTTTCACAGCTTCGTCAATATAATCATGTCCGTCAAAATTAGAACCACACAGACACACAAAAAGACTTCCTTTAGTTACTTTTGAAGAATTATAACATATATCTGAAATTTCAATTTCTATATTGCCTGTAGTTTCTATCAAATCTATATTTTTTATAACGTTTTTAAGAATCATTTAAAATTACCCTCTATTTAGTGAAAAAATCTTTATAATCTATTTTCATGGATTTTTTTACTTTTTCTAAAGTTTCGTTAGTTACAATTTTCGCTTTTTCCGTGCCTTCAAATGCCACTTTGTATACTTCTGAAATGTTTTGTTCAAGAAGTTTTCTTCTTTCTCGTATTGGCTCTAATATATCTTGAAGTACTTCATTTAAATATTTTTTTACTTTAACATCGCCCAACCCACCTTTTTCATAATGAGATTTCATGGCACTTATTTTTTCTTTATCATTTCCGAATGCTTCAAGATAAATAAATACAGGATTATCTTTCGTGTTTCCAGGATCGTTTACGTTAAGATGATTTGGGTCTGTAAACATTTTCATTACTTTTTTTTCTATCTCATCAGGTGAATCAGATAAAAATATAGTATTTCCGAGAGATTTACTCATTTTATTCTTACCATCTGTACCTATTAATCTTGGAGTTTTGGATAAAATAATTTTTGGTTCTTTAAGAGTATCACCGTAGTAAGAATTAAATTTTCTTACAATTTCACATGTTTGTTCAATCATAGGTGACTGATCTTCACCTGCAGGTACAAGGTCAGCTCCAAAAGCAGTAATGTCAGCTGCCTGACTTACAGGATAGGTTAAGAAACCGGCGGGAATTCCCCCTCCGAAATTTCTTAATTTAAGTTCTTGCTTTATTGTAGGATTTCTTTCAAGACGTGCAACACTTACCAAGTTAAGATAAAACACAGTAAGTTCGGCAATAGCTGGTATCATAGATTGTATGCATATTGTGGTTTTTTGCGGATTAATTCCCACAGATAAATAGTCCAGTAGTAGCTCAACTATATTATTCCGCACTTTTTGTGGATTATCTGCATTATCAGTTAAAGCTTGAACGTCAGCGACAAGTATATATTGATTATATTTATCTTGTAATTCTACTCTGTTTTTCAGTGAACCGATATAATGACCTAAGTGAAGTTTTCCTGTGGGACGGTCTCCTGTAAGTATAATTTCTTTCATATGCAAATCTCCTCTCAAAACATATTAATTAAGTATACAGTACTATAAATTAAAAAACAAATTTTTCCTTTTAAATGGTGCATATTACTTTAAAAATATAATAAATTGCTGCTAATATGCTTATAAAAATAATAAAAACATCTACCCACTTACTTTTTTTAAAAATTGAATTTTTATGTATACCTGCCCAAACTGCTAAGACAAGCGGAACAGCAAATGGGTTATAATTAAATGATTCACGAATTTTTAGATGTAAGAGAGAATTAAAAGCATGAAGACTCCCACATGCAGGACAAGGTATTTTAAAAACCGCTTTAAACGGGCACGGAAACTTAATTATTATAAGTATGGAAATAGCAGAAAATATTAGAATATGATTGTAAATTATCTTTTTCTGATTTTCATTTAATTTAAAAACATCCTTTAATTTCTTCATATTTTAGAAATTCCTTTTTTACGACTTAAAAATATCAGTTATATATCGGATGAGCGTCACACAAATTTTTTACGTAAGAATTTATACGATTTTTGGAAGATTCAAATTCAGTAATAGCCAAGTAAATACATTTTGCTATAGTTTTCATTTCAACTTCGTTCATTCCTCGAGAAGTTACTGCGGCAGTACCAATTCTGATTCCGCTTGTTAAAAAAGGACTTCTTGTTTCGTTCGGAACAGTATTTTTATTAACAGTTATGTTTACCGTAGACAATCTGTCTTCGAGTTCTTTCCCTGTTATGCCGTTTTTTGTCAGATCAATAAGTAAAAGGTGATTGTCGGTACCTCCTGAAACGAGATTTATTCCTAATTTGTTTAACTCTTCAGCCAATGTTTTACAGTTATTTACAACTTTTTTTGAATATGCTTTAAAATCCTCGCTCATGGCCTCTTTAAAACATACGGCTTTAGCTGCTATAGTATGCATTAGAGGGCCACCTTGAGTTCCAGGGAAAATAGCTTTATCTATCTGTTTTGCATATTTTTCTTTACAAAGTATTAAGCCACCTCTTGGACCTCTGAGTGTTTTATGAGTTGTTGCAGTTACAAAATCTGAGTATTCAACAGGACTGGGATGAATTCCTGCAGCTACCGGACCTGCTATATGAGCCATATCCGTCATGAGATATGCCCCACATTTATCTGCTATTTCTCGAAATTTTTTAAAATCTATTATTCTTGGATAAGCACTTGCTCCACACACAATCATTTTAGGTTTTACTCTTAAAGCTATTTCCAAAACTTTTTCATAATCTACTCTATGAGTATCTTTATCAACACCGTAAGGAACAAAATTATATAATTTCCCCGATATATTAACACTTGAACCATGAGTCAAATGTCCACCTTCATTCAAATTCATACCCATAACCGTATCTCCCGGATTAAGCATTGCGAGGTACACAGCCATATTTGCTTGTGAACCCGAATGTGGTTGAACATTTGCATGTTCTGCTCCAAAAAGTTGACATGCACGTTGTATTGCTATGTTTTCGACCATATCTACATATTCACATCCACCGTAATACCTGTGTCCGGGATACCCTTCTGCATACTTATTTGTCAAAATACTCCCCATTGCAGACAATACTGAAGGAGAAACTATATTCTCCGAAGCTATTAATTCAAGATTATTTTGCTGCCTTTTTAATTCCATATCTATTATATTTCCAATTTCAGAGTCCGAGTCTGAAATTACATGTATATTCTCTTCTACGAAATTTTTCAAATTTTTTCCTCCTTATTCATTTATGAATTGCATGGAATTTTTTACTATTTTTACTGTTCTTTTACCTTTTATGTATTCTAAAATTTTAAATCCGAATTCAGTTGCTGCACCAGGTCCTTTTGCAGTAATTATATTTTCAGAAACACAAACTAAATTTGTAGAAATTTTTGCATTAATTAAGTTTTTTTCAAATCCCGGATAACAACATGCTTTTTTGCCACTTAAAATACCCATTTCCCCCAATATTGAAGGAGCAGCGCAAATTGCAGCAATTAAAATATTTTTTTCCATACAGTAATTTATTATATCTCTTACATTTTTGTTTTTGGAAAGATTGGTTGTTCCGGGCATACCTCCCGGTAAAATTATTCCCTCTATTTCCTCTTTATCAATTTTTTGAATCGTTGTGTCTGCTTTAATGCTTATTCCAAGAGAACCCGTGACAATTTCTTTTTCTACACCTACAGTTTTAATTTTAATTTTCGAACGTTTTAATATATCCAATGGTGCTATAGCCTCAAATTCTTCAAATCCGTCCGCTAAAAATACACAAATCATTTTAACAATACCTCCTCAATTATATCCTAAGTATATCATGATATAAAATCACTTTATATCTATTTTTGTAAAATATAAAAAAACTGCTCAGTTCACATCTAAGCAGTATAAATTATTGGTATGAAACAAAGTTACCCGTATACAATTGATAATATTCCCCTTTTAGATTCATTAATTCGTCGTGTGTACCTTGTTCGGAGATATGACCTTTTTTTAAAACTATTATTTTATCGGAATTTTTAACGGTGGAAAGCCTATGAGCAATCACAAATACAGTTCTGTTTTTCATTAAAGCGTCCATACCTTTTTGTATTATCATTTCAGTCTTAGTATCCACCGAAGAAGTTGCTTCATCTAAAATCATAACAGGAGGATTTGCAACCGCTGCCCGTGCTATGGAAATAAGTTGTCTTTGACCTTGAGATAAATTACTGTCATTTCCGTTTATAATGGTTTTATACTTATCAGGTAAACGATTTATGAATTCATCTGCATTTACAAGTTTTGCAGCTTCAATGCACTCTTGATCGGTCGCATCCGGTTTTCCATACCTAATGTTTTCCATAACACTCCCCGTAAACAACTTTACATCTTGCAATACAATGCCTAACGAACGCCTTAAATCAGATTTTCGTATTTTTTCTATATTTATTCCATCATAAAATATTGAACCGCTGTCTATATCATAAAAACGATTTAAAAGATTTGTTATTGTAGTTTTTCCGGCTCCTGTTCCACCTACAAATGCAACTTTTTGACCCGGCATTGCTGTAATGTTTATATTATGAAGAACAGTTTTTTGAGGTACGTATCCAAAATTTACATCAGAAAATATAACTTCTCCCAAAAGTTTTTTATAAATATGTGAACCGTCGGATTGTGGAATTTTCCATCCCCACATTTTTGTACGCTCAGCGGATTCCATTAATTGTCCAAAATTTTCTTTTAAATATACAAGTTCTATATTTCCGTTGTCCTGTTCGCTTTTCTCATCCATGAGATTAAAAATACGATTTGCTCCGGCTAATGCCATTGTAACTGAATTAAATTGTTGAGCTATCCTACTTACAGGATTTATAAAATTTATTGAAAGTTGCAAAAAAGATGCTATCATCCCTAATGTTAAAATATTTTTGCCTGTTAAACAAAAATTGGGAATCCTACTTAATGCCATCCATCCTCCTACTATCGTTAAAATAAAGTATAGAATATAGCCTATATGCATCATCGTAGCCATAAGTTCATTTGAACATGTATTTGCAATTGTACCGCTTTTACAAAGGTTATTATTTTTATTATTAAATTTTTTTTGAGCACTTTCCTCATAGCAAAATACTTTTACTACTTTTTGACCATTAATCATCTCCTCTATATATCCGTTTATATCGCCTAAATCATTTTGCTGTTTAACAAAATATTGCCCGCTTTTTTTCATAGATTTTGATATGATTTTCAACATTATGAATACGAATATCAAAACTACTGCCGACAGAGGAATGCTTACATAAAGCATAGAAAAAAACAGTGATATAATCGTCACCACAGAAGAAAATAAATTTGGTAAACTTTGAGAAATCATTTGACGCAATGTATCGGTATCATTTGTATAACAACTCATAATATCTCCATGAGAATGAGTATCAAAATATTTTACAGGCAAAGTTTGCATATGTGAAAACATATCATCACGTATTTTTTTGAGCACTCCCTGAGAAATTGAAGACATTACAACATTATAAATCAGCGTAGACAATGTACCTACCAAATATATTACTGACATTATTATTACAGCTTTTAAAAGTCCTGAAAAATTCGGTTCAGACATGAGTAAAAGCGGCGAAATATAATTGTCAATCAAAACTTGCAAAAATAATGATGAAACTGCCGTAACGCCTGAACTTATTAAAATAAATATACTTACTGTCAGGAGTTTCAACTTATATCTGCTTATATATGAAAACAGTCTTTTGACGACTGTGAAATCAATTTTCCTTTTTTCCCTATTTTCCACCCAAATTACCCCCTTTTTGCTGAAGTTTAAAAGTATCTTCGTATAAAGAACAATTTTTAATTAAATTTTCATGTGTATCGAATCCTGCAATTTTTCCGTCGTTCATTACTAAAATTTTATCTGCAGATTGCACAGACGAAATTCTCTGTGAAATTATTATTTTAGTTGTGTTCGGCAAATTTTCCTTAAAAGCTTTTCTTATTTTTGCTTCTGTTTTATTATCCAATGCACTGGTAGCATCATCAAGAATGAGAATTTTGGGCTTTTTAAGCAATGCTCGAGCAATACACAGTCTTTGTTTTTGACCTCCCGAAACGTTTGTTCCCCCACGTTCCACATAGGTATCATATTTTTGAGGCATATTGTTTATAAATTCGTCTGCCTGAACTAATTTACAAACATTCCGAATTTCTTCTTCAGAAGCATTTTTATTTCCCCATCGTAAATTTTCTTTTACAGTCCCGGAAAAAAGCATATTCTTTTGTAATACCACTGCAACTGAATTCCTTAGAGACTCTATATCATAATCTTTAACATTTATTCCTCCTACAAAAATTTCTCCCACACTCGTGTCATAAAGACGAGGTATAAGGTGTACAAGTGTGCTTTTTCCTGTTCCGGTTCCTCCTGTAATACCTATAACTTCACCTGAGTTAATATTTAAATTTATATCTTTAAGACACAAATTTTTACTGTTTTTTATATAACTGAATCCAACATTTTTAAATTTGATACTTCCATTTTTTATCTCTTTAATAGGATTTTCAGGATTTTTTAAATCAATTTCTTCGTTCAAAAGTTCGGTTATCCTTTGAGCAGACGAAAACGATATTATTATAGTAGTTAAAACCATAGACAATATCATCAAAGAAATTAGAATTTGAACAGAGTAAGAAATAAAACTGAGTAATTCTCCGGTACTTAACCCATTTTCCGGGTTGTTTCGACATGAAACGATAATACGGGCTCCGAACCAGGATGCAAGAATTACACATGCATACATATTAAATTGCATAAGAGGCATGTCCAGTGCAATTATTTTTTCAGCTTTAAGAAAGTTTTTATAAATTATACCTGATATACCAAAAAATTTTTTCTTTTCATAGTTCTCACGATTAAATGATTTTACTACTTTTATTGCATTTAAATTTTCTCCTACAACCTCATTGAGATAATCATAAGTTTTAAAAACTTTTTTAAAAAGTGGATGAGCATTTTTAGCTATCAAATATAAAGCAAGTGCGAATATGGGAATACAGGCCAAAAATATAAGTGAGAGTCGTGCATTGATTTTAAATGAAAAAATTAAAGAAAATATAAGAAAAGAAGGTACTATTGGAGCGGTAAATATGAGTGTTTCGTACGCATTTTCAATATTTTCTGTATCTGTGGTAAGTCTTGTTATTATTCCTGAAGAAGAATACTTATCTATATTAAAAAAAGAAAATTTTTGAACTTTTGCATAAATTCCTTCTCTTAAATTTTTAGCAAATCCGGCTGAAGCAATCGCTGTACTTTTTCCTGCCAAACATCCGAAAATTATTGAAAGTATTGCACATATAAAAATATAAAATCCGGTCTTCAATATACGATTCATATCTCCCTTATCTATTCCTTGATCGACCATATCAGAAGTTAAAAACGGAATAATAATTTCCGTTAAGGCTTCTAATACCACAAATACAGGAGCAAGTATAGAATGTTTTTTATATTTTCCTACATATTTCCCCAATGTTTTAATCATGATTTTCTCCTTTTATTAGTGAAAATTGATTTTCAACAATTATACTAAAATATAAATAAAAAATCAAGCGTAAAAGTCTTTAAATTGTACTATTTTATTCACTATACTCTCAAAGTCATATAAAAAAGACTCAACCGCAATAAACGATTAAGTCTTTTTATATTGTAAGTTAATAACATAATAATAGTTATTCTTCCGTTTTAATATCTATTCCACCAAAAAATGTTGTGGACTTTAGATTAACTGTAAAATCCTTTTTACTTTTACTCGAAGATTTATCAGTTACACCTCCAATAAACCCATTGTTTTCAATATGAACATCTACATTTTTGGGAAGTATAATCGTACATCCTCCAAACACTGCACAAACTTCAATATCAACATCTTCTTGAATAACAGCATTAACTAAATTAAGTTTAATTTCTCCAAATATTGCCGACAATTTCGCTCCATGAAAAATTTTTTTCTGATACTTGCGCTCTTCGCCTGAAAAAATTGCATTACACAAAGTTCTGTCAGCAACGTTTTTTGCTAATTTTTTACGTTTTGAAATACTGCTAAATACTGTTTTTATTCCCAACAATGTTATTGAAAAAGCAATCAACAGTTTCCATACCATTTCCCAGGTACTTCCTGTTATTACGTTCTGTTGGTATAATAGTAAAACAACTCCCACACTCAGTAAAATTAAATTAAAGGTTTTATCTTTTTTCTTAAATAGGTTTACTGTTGCCGGAGCGATAATAAATATTGTCCACCAACCTTTAAAAAGTATATTGAAAAATCCTGTAAAATTTCCTAAAAGGCCAATTCCTACAAATATAATACATATTCCTAAAACAACGGAATCCATAAAATTTATTACTCCTTTCTAAACTATATGTATAAAAATAATTTAAATAATTGAATTTATTATACTATCCAACACAAAACATTGCAAACAAGATACAAAAATATTTAATAAACAAAAAAATCGCCGGCGAACCCGAAGGGAAAGCAGGCGATAATTAATGAATAGATTTAAAAATTAAATTTTTTTCTGCGATTACGTTTTTTATAAATAATCACAGATACCGTTGCTACCACAACTATGAAAGATACAACGCATAAAATAAGAACCCAGTTAGCTTCACCTGTTTTAATAAAGCTTTCTTCTTGAGCATCTAAGAAATCACTCCACGGAGAAAGAATTGCGTAAGGAGAAAAATGGTCTGTAGTACCTTCAATGTACTTTAATTCCGGATTTTCAGGGTCGGACCAAATATTGCTTCTTAAATTGATATCTTCTCCCGAAGTAACTCTTACCAGAGACGTATCGTCAATTTCAAAGTTTTCAGGTATTCTAAACCCTATTACAGTATCTCCAAAAAAGGTTTTTGGTTGAATTTTTTCACCGTTTTTATCAAAAACTTCAAATTCTACAATTTTAACATTATGCTTGTCCTTCTTGTCAACATCATTAAGAGTCTTTTCGTATTCTTCAGTTCCGGGGGTTAACACTCGCATTGAAGCTGTCACTCCATTTGGAAATACTCCGGGTGATGCAAATATATAATTTTCTCGTCCATTTATATCCGCATCGAACATTTTAGAAGTATATCTTGCAAAAACGGTAATATTTCCTTTTGAATCTTTGGGTATTAGTTCTACTTTTTTACCTTTTTCAAAATCTAAAGACTTTTCATTTTCATATCCAGTACCCTCTAAATCTACAAGGCTATCTTGAGAATTATCAAGCGCACAATCCCAATAACCGAGAAAATCCCAGTCTGACATTTCGGAGTTCGGAACAGTTTGAGGAATTGCAACTTCGGTTCCTTCAATATATTCTGTTGGTAAAGAAACATCAAGTTCTGTAATGTCGCTTCCGTCGTAATTTTTGTAAATTATACTGCGTTTTTCTCCAATGATATAATTTCCTATTGCAAGTTCAGTTGTTTTAAAGTTTGTTGCTTCAGCACCTACCACTATTTTTACTTCGTACGTTGCGGCACTTATCGGAGTATTTTTTGTCCAGTCTCCTACGTCTGTTTTGTACTCAAGCCATATCTTACCGTTATTTATCAAGTCATTTATTTCATCGGTAAAGGCTGTTCCGGATTTTGCACTTAATATTACAGGTCTTTCAATTCCTTCTTCGTATGACACCGGTGAAAGATCGTAGTTAAAATAGCTTTCGTCAAGTTCAACCCCATCTACTGTCATCGACCCTATTGCCATTTCAACTGGTTTAAAGTTTGTTGCTCCTGACCCTACCACTATTCTAACTTCGTATGTTGCAGCATTTATTGGAACATTTTTCGTCCAATCTTTTCCGTCTGTCTTGTATTCAACCCATATTTTACTGTTATTTATTAAATTATTTATTTCATCGGTAAAGGCTGTTCCCGGCTTTGCACTCAGTACTACCGGTCTTTCCACGCCTCCTTCGTATGAGGCCGATGACAAGTCATATTTAAAGTGTTCTAAAGTCAGTTCTGCTTTTTCGATTACATAGGAACCCAAAAGCTTTATATTTGTTGCAGCGTTTGTATTAGAACCTGCGCTAAGATTTACGGCAATATCATACTCACCGGCGTTAACAGGTTTACTCCCAGGGCCCGAATATGTTACAGATGTGACATTTCCTGCTCCTGCGGCTTCTCCGCATTCATTCTTTGTTATTTCCACATTTTGAACCGAACCGTTATATACCGCACTTCTCGGACCAAAGCTGTAATATAGCGGTAAACTTGACCTTAAATACGGATATCCTTCTCCTTCTTTTATATCCCATATCGTATCAAAGTCCCATCCTTCGTACGTCTCTTTCTTTTTCATCTCTTCTGTTGTTTTTCCGTATGCTTCTAAAGTTGAATTTGAGTCTCTTCCTCTACAATCCTTTTTTATACCTTTATCTTTATCATAATAACATTTTGAAACGGTAGAACCTGCTTTATTGTACCCTATAAATGCTTGTGAATAATCAACTTCTTTGCAGCAAGCATAACTGGTGTGAATTTGCGAAGAACGGTAATTTATACTATTTCCAGCAAATCCTCCCGCTCCGTCTCCCATTCCATATGAACTTCCAGCGGTATAACAATCTTTGACTGTGGCTCTATGATTATGACCTATAAACCCACCAAGTTGATTTCCTACACCGTTGTCATTAATTCCTGTTGCTCCTCCATAAATATTTCCAGTAGTATAACATCTTCGAATTTCACCGAAACTTCCATTCCATCCCACACATCCCCCTGATGATACGCCATATTTTTTTATAACATCACATGTTGAAAAACAATTTTCTATAAGTGAGCCTGTATTTTTGCCTACTACCCCCCCTGATCCAGTAGAAGCACTTAATGAACAATCAGTAATAGTTGAATTAGAAGTTATTGACTCACCTGAAGTATAGCAATGTGAAATAATACCAGTGTTTTCTCCAACTAATTTTCCTATCAATTCTTCACCCACCAAAGGTCCACCAGTAACAGAACATCCACTCACAATTTTTCCATTACTAACTCCCACTAAACCACCAACATAATTGTTACCTATGATTCCTTTTGGTGAAAGCTCTATGCTTAAATTTTTAATTTCATTCCCATTAAATTTTCCGAATAAGCCCACAAAATCCTCATTTGGACGATTTATCCACAAACCGCTTACTTTGTGTCCGCATCCATCAAATACACTACCTTTATAGTAATCTATTGGTTTCCAACCCTGTGTGCTATAATTTTGATCGAGATAATCTTTGAGGTCTATATCCTTTACAAGTTTATAGCTTGCCGATGGATTATCTCTCACAGCGTCTAACTGCTCTGCTGTACTTATTATATACGGATCCTCCGGAGTTCCGGTTCCTCCATCAAAAGAAACACTGTCAACTTCAACAAATTTTAAACCTGTGAACACATTTAAGATTAAAACTGTGCTTAATAAAAATCTAAAACTTCTTTCGCATAATTTTCTCATCAGTTAACCCCCTCAATTTATTTTGTATTTAGTATAATTATAATATAATATAAAATTTTTTCAATATATTTTATTGCATTAACATATTTTTTGACAAATTTATAAAGATTTATGTCATTATTTGCGTTTTAAACAGTTAATAAGGTATATTAAGATTTTTAAATGCAAGCATGGTAATATCATCTGCACGTTCTGCACCGTCTGCAAATTTGTTTATTTCACTTCTCATATGCTTTATTGTATCTGAAATTTTAAGTTTTTGATTTAACGGATTATTGAGTATATTTTGGAGTCTTTCTTTGGAAAAAAGTTCACCATTGGGATTCATTGCTTCGGTTACACCATCTGTGTATAAAAACAGAGAATCTTCACGTTCGAGAAATATTTTATCAATACTGTATGTGGAATCAGACATTCCTCCTAAAACAAAGCCTTTGGGAGAATGAATGAACTCATATCTATGTGTTTTATTTTTGTAAATTAATGGAGGATTGTGTCCGGCATTTGAAAACGAAAATTCGCCTGTTTCTATATCAATTAATCCTATAAATGCTGTAACAAACATACCTTCATTATTATTTTCACATAATTTTTTATTTACTTTTTCTAAAGCTTTTTCCGGTGAATCACCTGTTTGGAGTTGATTTTTTATTAATATTTTAGCAGTTACCATAAACAGTGCAGCTGAAACACCTTTTCCTGATACATCGGCGATTACTAAAGCAAGATGGTTTTTATCAGTAAAGAAGAAGTCGTAAAAATCTCCTCCTACTTCACGAGCGGGATCCATAACAGCATATATGTCAAAATCATGCCTATTTGGGAAAGCAGGGAATATACATGGTAACATACTTCTTTGAATTCTTTTCGCTACCATTAATTCACTGTGAATTTTTTCTTTTTCTGCGGTGGTTATTTTAAGATTTTCAATGTATAAGCTGAGATTTTCAGCCATTTTATTAAATGATTTTGATAAATCTCCAAGTTCGTCATCGGAATTTATATCTATACGTGAAGAAAAATTTCCTTCACCTATAATTTTGGCCTGGTTTCTAAGTTTTTTGACAGGAGAAGAAATGCTGTTAGAGAGTTTTATTCCGATAGCGTAAGTTATCATAGCACAGATAATGAATATTATAAAAAATCTTATATTTATGGTTGATAAATTTTTTTGCATGGAGTTTTCTGTGTTTTGAACAGATTCAGAAATTGCATTTTGGATTTCCGAAACAGGTGAAAGTATTTCCTGAGATTCGCATGCGGCACCCAAACTCCATTTTGTGGTGGGCATAGGCGAGTAGGCTACATAATAATTTTTCCCATTTATAAGAGCTGTTTCTACACCGTGTTCTCCGGATGCCATTTTTGAAATGAGATTTTTATAAGAATCTGATGTCTCATTAGATTCCAAAGGCTTTTTTATAAAATTGGTATTTTGAAATTCTGAACTGTTTATATTGTAATCTGGGTGCATTATTACGGTTCCTTTTTCATCTGTTACAAAAACTCGACCTGTGTTTCCTATTGTTGAACCGATTATATATTCATTAATATCATCTATATACATATCTATTGCTACGGTACCGAGTATATTTCCGTTTGAATCCGTAAACGCTTTTGAACATGTTATACAGGGAACACCGTCGCTTTTCCCTATATATGTGCTTTGCCAAACCGGTAGATTATTTTTGTTTTTAAGAGCTGCTACGGCATCTATATACCAAGGTCTTGTACGTGGGTCATATCGTTGAGAAGAATTACTTGATGAGTAATAATAACAAATACCGCTTTCAGTACCTGCATAGACTGAAGAAACTGATAAATTGCTTTCATAAATACATTTGGCTATATGTGATAAATTGCTTATTACACAAATTTCGTCTTTTAAATTTTGTGGAGCTGTATTGGACGATACTACTATTTTATTTTTTTGTAAATTTTCTTTTTCTTCGTTGGTAGTATTTTCCCAAGTTTTTGCATCGGTTTTATAAATTTTTTCAGAAAATTCGTTTGATACAGTATTGTATACAAGAACAGATTCACCGTCTTCTGAAGTATTTTCCGGGTCTACTATATATGCTTTTTCAGATGCATTTTCTCTCAAAGAGCGGTTTCCTTTAGCTGTAGTTTCTGGGAGTGGAAGTGTGTGGTGTCCGTTAAATTTTTTTGGATTTCTGTAAATATCTTGAGCGGCGATTGAAAGAGAATTTGTTTGGTCACTTACTTCTTCGAAAATATTATCGGAGGCATCAGACATAGCATCTGAAACTTTTTTAAGGTATGTTTCGGCTTGATTTTTAAGCGCATTTTCGCTTGTATGAGATGTAAAATTTCCGAGAGATATCAGTTCGGACTGTGAGTTTTTTGAAATATTAAATATATTTATTATTGTAGGTACTGCAGCCGATATCTGAGCTATTAGAGAAACTACAATAATAGAAATTAAAATTTTTTGACCTATTTTTAAATTTTTAATTTTTTTATTAAACATAACAACAACTCCTTGCGCAGCTTATGAGGGAATTATATCACATTATATATTTAAATAATATATTATTTTGTAAAATTATTTAAAACATATAATTTATTATAATACACGTTAACTGATAGAGTATGCTGTATTTTATAAATGTTTAATATATTGTTTTGATTACTGATGGTTGTCAGAAATAATTTGATTAAGTGATTTTTTAAAACGGTTATTTAAATTTTTTGTTTGATTATATTGTTAAAGATTAGAAGATATAATATTTTAGATACATTTGCTAACGCTTGAATGTAACACAAATTGCTATAATTTAGATCTTAAAATTTTAATATGTGATTTTTTAGCAAAAATGGTAGATACGAGAATAAATTAAACGTACCTACCATAATAAAATTATAGAAATTTTTATATAACTTCGTCTGAAAGTATAAATTCTCTCAACGTTGAAATAAAAACTGAGTTACTTGGATGTGCATTATTGTTTTTAAAAATTTTCTTAAAATTATCATTGTTTATATTTATAGATTTTTTAATAGCGTTTCTTATAGATACTTCAACGCATTCTACAGATGTTTCATGAGTTTTGCTTATCATCTTGTAAACTTCACCTAAGAACAAAGTTTTTTCTGAATCCACCATATATTTTATGGCTTCAACTATGTAAGTATACCCCAAAATATTTACAGGCATTCCAAGAGAACGGACTAAATTCTTTATTCTTGCTATTTTTACTGTATCTTTTATTGAATATGAAGGTTTGCCCTTAGTGATTAAAAGAATTGCATCTTTGAGCAAAGACAATATTATAGGTTTTCTGATATAGTAATCTATTCCGTAACTGAAAGCTCTTTCCATAACCTTACCGCTTTCCAATGAAGAAGTTACAATAACTTTAGGTCTGTTGGTTTCAGAAAATGATGAATTTATTTTATCAAGTACTATACTTTTATCCACATCTTTAGCTAAAAAATCAGTTACAACTACATCAGGTTTATGAAATTTTATTCCTGATACAACATCAAATCCGCTAGTTAAAAATGTGCATATTTCAACCTCCGAATCTCCCGATAAGAAATTGAGAATCATTCTCCTTTCATCGGCGTCATCATCAATTACCAAAACTTTTACTCTTGAATTTTCGCTTTTTGAATCCATTAATACCATCCCAGTTAAATAATTTATTTTGCTATGTGATTTTAAATCACATTGTGCTTTAATTATATTTACTTGCAGATTGAAAATCAATAAGTAATTTTTAAAAAATTAAATATTTGTAACATTATCAAAAAAGAATAACATTAAAAATTTAAATTTAAACAAAAAATATAATAAAGTTCGAAAAAAGGGGAAAAAACGGAAAAAATATTTACAACTATATGATAAAGTACTTAATTGAGAAAATATGTAAAAATTTGTCGTATAAATTAAAAATATGAAAAAATATGCCCCGATGAATAAATAGTCACTATACATTAAGTAAAAATTACCCTTGTATTGTGCTTTAAACTCGGGACAAAAAAGCAATAAAATTATTTTATTTCAGATTTTTCGGTATCGTGGCTATGCTCGGTATTAACATTCGGCATTTCAGAACCACTGTCACCCGGAACTGGTTTTTTATCTTCAATATTCAAATTTTTTAACTCCTTTTTATTTAATTTTTCCTGCCCCTTCAATGTCTTGACATTTTACGGCACTATCTAAACTATTTTTGCCCAGTTCAAAAGGCATAGGTTTCTCTTGTGCATTTTGCGATGATTTGTTCTCATAATCCTTGGATTGTTCAAAAAAATTATTTCTGTTTTCCATAATATTTTCACCTCAAATTATATTATGGATATTTTTTTTAATAATATACAAAATAATAGCAACGTAAAATCCACAAATTTTATGCGAATTAATATTACGTTGCAGCGTTAATTTTTTATTGCTTTTATTAAAATCCAAAGTAACTTAACATACCATTATAAATTCCCAAAGCAAATTGATATTGATTATTTCTTAGTTTTTGAGAGTCGGAATAGTTCGTAATATATGCCAATTCAACTAAAACCGCAGGCATATTTGTTTTTCTTAGTACATAAAGTGACGGACGTATTCTTAATCCATTATCTTTAGTTCCTACTTGAGAGACAATGGCGTTTAAAATGTGTTCTCCAAAATAATAAGATTGAGTATACTCTTGATATACGTATACTTCAGTTCCATTTATAGCTGGATTTGTATTGGAATTCACGTGTATACTTATAAAATAATCCGCCGGCCAATTATTTGCAGCGTTAACTCTTGCTGCAAGACTAGTCGAATTACTTGTTCCAAGTATTTGTTCAGGTGAAGTCCTTGAAGTTCTTACTTCGAAACGAGAATCCTCTCTCAAAAAATCAGCCAAATACATTCCCACATTATAGGTAATATCTTGTTCTCTCAAACCAAATCCTTCGGCACCAGCATTAATTTCCTGAGGATTATGGCCTTGGTCGATAAAAATTTTTATAGCCAAAAATATCACGCCCTTTATTGCATATTATTAAAAAAGCTTAAAAAGTGTGATTTTTAAGAGAAATAAAATTCGTAATTGAAAAAGTAATTATGCACGCTATAATCGTTTCCGGTAACATATATGAAAAATTATATATAAACGAATATTTCCATATATTTAAATTGTACGGTATATATTGACTCCAGAGTAAAGCTCCAGAGATCATAAAGCAACAAAACTTAAGTATGTGTGCTATAATGCAAGAAATTAATATACGGTATTCTTTACGTTTAAAAAATCGAGTGTAAATATTTGAAATTCCAATTAAAGCATAAGGTAATAAATAATCCAAAATAAACATCGACAAAAAAAACCTCATGCTAACTGCAGGAATGACATTAAAAGAAAATATTATTTTAATAATACCGCATAAAATTCCGGCAACTGCTCCGTACTTTGCTCCATTTTTGAATGAAAAAAAAATTAAAGGAACAGATTGCCCAAGTGTTACTGTCCCACCGAAAGGCAATTTAAGTACGGATATAAAACTTAAAATCGTACAGAGCGAAACTACGGCAGACATTTCTGATATAAGTGCAATCTTTGAACTTTTTATTTAAAACATCCCGCTTTTAATTAATTCAAAACAGTAATATAATTTAATTAAAACCACTGTTTATTTAACATGAAAGGTTGATTTATATTGTTGAGAAATAATTTTTATATTGAAGAAAATTCCGTTTGGATTATGTATTGTTCGGAAAATAGCGATCCTTATTTTTCTAAATTTGTGAGTGATAAAACAATTGTACCCGCTGTTGCAATTTTAAGCAACAATAAAAATTTTTTAATCGTTCATAGTCTTGATTTTTGCAATGTAAGTAAATTTGAAGGAACAGTTTTACAGTATTCAGGAGAAAATTCTCTTTTAAAAACAATGTTTGATACCCTTAAACTTTTAGAATATCCGCAGAATATATATTTGAACTATTCCGATAAAATGGATTCTCAAACCGATGTAATTGGTTACGGTACATTCAGATTTTTAACTGACAATATTTCAGGATTTTATAAAAAATCTTTTAAAGCTTCTCCGGAATTCAAATCGGCTGATGAAATAATCTATGCTTTAATGGACTCCAAGACCGATGAAGATATTAAATATTTAAAAATAGCAGCATCCAGAGCTCTTGAAATATTGAACAATTCATTTAGAAGAATAAAAGTAGGAATGACCGAAAAACAAATTTTAAATACTGTTCATAGTATATTTAAATTTAAACCCGGGTATTTCCAAAAATACGGAATCGTAAAAGAAGAACTTTCATGGGAAAAAGAAATGTGTCCGGTTGTGCTGGTAGGAAAAAATCTGCAAAAAGGAGGGCATTCTTGTGCAGGAGACACTGTGTTTAAACGTGGAGACACGATATATTTCGATTTCGGAGTAAAAATATTTTTATCAAATGGTAAAAAATATTCAAGTGATATCCAAAGAATGGGCTATGCACTAAAAAAAGGTGAATCAGATGCTCCTGAAAATATAAAAAAAATTTTTGACACGCTTATAAAATCAATAGAATTAGGAATTGAAAATTTTAAGCCTTCTAAAAGAGGATTTGAAATAGATAAAATAGTCCGAGAACATGTACTCAATCAAGGATATCCAAACTACAATCATGCTACAGGACATCCTATTGGAGAAGATGCTCACAGTCCCGGAACAAGTATTTCTCCAAAGGGAAATAAACGTTCTTCACTTTTTTTAAGAGAAAACGGAGTATATACTATAGAACCGAGGATTCAAATTGAAAACGGTGGTTCTGTCGAAGAGATGGTTCAAGTAACAAAAAACGGAGGCATTCCACTATGCTCTCCGCAAAAAAAGCTTTATTTAATAAGATAATTTATGAGTTTATATTTGTTAGATAAAAGGTGCCACTTATAGCTATTTTTTAATCTCATTGGTTTTACTACTTTAAATTTATACACTTTTGAATTTTTTATAAATACCAAATTTATAAAATAAATTTCAAAGCAATTTGGATTTTAGTTTAAGATTATAAGTACAATATAAATTTTCCGAACATATATCACCATTCATTGAAAGTCTGGTGTTTGCGCACCCTCCCAAGCAAGTTTCAGCGTGTTTACATTTAAGGCAGTCACCTTTAAGACTTTCTTTTTTAAAATTTCTTCTCCAGGAAAAACCGTTAGGATTTTCCCATATTTCTCTGAGACTTTTTTCTTTTATGTTTCCTTCTATGAAATTTTTATTTCTCATGGATGTGCACCCAACTATATCTCCGTTGTGTAAAATACCAAAACCATTAATTCCCGCATTACAACCTTTCCATGATACTTTTAAATTTTTTCCAAAAGTTTTTTCGTATATTTCATCCAACCTTTTATCGTAATATCCTATACAATCAGCGGGATATACATATATTTCTCCTTCTTTGGAAGTTTTATTGCAAAAATCCACTATATCATCTACTTGATTAGGTTTTATTAACCAATCGCAATGCTGAAGAAGATTTCCCATAGGAAGTCCTATCTGAAGTTGCCACAAATTTACTTTTTCCGAAACAAGAAATTTTTTAATATCGTTTAATAAATTAATATTTTTGTTTGTAATTGTAGTTATGCATCCTGTCGAAATACCTTTGGAATGAAGAATTCGAAAAGCATTTTTTACGTGTTCGAAAGCTCCTGGTTTACGTATTTTATCATGAATTTCTTCTAACCCATCCAAACTTATTATAACTTGCAAATATGGAAATTTTTTTAAAAAATCTGCAACTTTTTCATCAATAAGCCATCCGTTTGTCAATATATTTAAAACCATGTCTTTACTATAGATGTGTTCTATTAATTTTGGTAAATCTTTTCTTGTAAGTGGTTCACCACCGGATAAATTAATCCACTCTACACCAATATCAGAACACATATCTATAAATTTGAGAGCTTCTTCGGTGTTAAGCTCACCAGGAAGAGCGGTATCGCATGAGGAACCACAATGTTTACACCTCATATTGCATCCCATGGTAACTTCCCAAACACACGTTTTAGGATAACTTTTTATCATAATATACCATCCTTATCTTCAATAAATAATTAAAAAGCCCATTTAAAAATAGGCTTAAAGAAATTTAAAATTATTTTGGTTATATATCTGAATCTTTGGATTTTTCAGTAAAAAACTTTTTTACTTTACCAATATCATTACTCAATTTTTGGTATTTATCTAAAATTTTGTTTTTTACAAAATTCTTT
>OIWT01000996.1_pt1 | contig 36273 bp, 52 predicted proteins | sample 1587701 | NCBI WGS metagenome assembly OIWT01 (sample SAMEA3888904, study PRJEB22519) | human gut metagenome | biome: human gut; feature: human-associated habitat; material: faeces | place: Denmark | collected 2009 | reverse complement strand
AAGAAGCGGGCGCCGACGAGCAGGATATAACGCTCGCCAAATGCAAATACCGCCGCCTCTCGCAGGAATATACCGCATTTTCCAAGCAAATGGGGCTGCCTCAGGAGCGCGACCGCATTTATGCCGACGGTTTAGGCAAAATGGGTGGTAAAATCAAGGAAGTGCCTGTTACAAAATGTGAAAGCACAAAACCTGCGGAGAAAAGTCCTGAAGTTGCAAATACTATATCGAAAAGCAAAGAAAGTGTTGACAATATTGAAAAAGCTGGTACACTTAAAATAAACATTCAGCTTTTTGCAAGAAAAAGCAGCGATTTTCCGACAGTATATCTTCCAACAGAGGAGTATGCGCACATTATGAGCGAAATAGCAACATGGGCTACGGAAGAAGAACTAAACCAAAGAATATTTAAACGTTTTATTGGCAATTATCTGTACACAATAGAAAACGACGGCTTTGGTAATTTTAGGATAATCGGCAGGAGGAAAATCAAATGAATTTAACAAAATACATCGAGGAAGAAATTGAAAAAAGCAAATTAAGCCGTGAACTTGTTACTGAAATGAGAAAATTTTCGGAAGACAAACATTTCATCGCTGGCGTGTTGGTTGAGGTTGAAAATGATGATGACAAAAAGGCTTTACTTGAATATATTATGAAAGGCCAAGATGTCAATTATGAGCAGATAATCCTCAATGCATTGTGGCTGTCGCAGCAAAGAGATTTAGCAGATCAAGTGTCCTAAAACATCAAGGCGTCATTCCGCTGCCTATATTTTAATAATCAAAGCAGAGTTGAGAAATCGACCCTGCTTTTTTTATACCCAAATCACCGCGCCGCCGGTATAGCGGCTCACTTTCAACAGCAGACAGAGCTGTATAAAAATCATGTAGAAAGGAAAACAAATGAAAAATCTCACGACTATCCTCACGGAGCTCGGTATAGAGGTGCCGGAGGAAAAGAAATCCGAGCTTGAAAAGCAGCTCGGCGAAAACTACAAGCCCGTCAGCGAGGTTGAGAAAGTCAGGGCAGCCCGTGACAACTACAAGACGCAGCTCGACACGGCGCAGAAAACGCTCAAGAGCTTCGAGGGCGTTGACGTCAACGAGCTGCAAGGCAAGATATCCACCCTGCAAAACGACCTTGCGGCGCAGAAAACCACTTTTGAGCAACAGATATCGGATATGGAATTCAACTCCATGCTCGAGGACGCTATCGGTAAGGCGGGCGCCCGCAGCGTTAAGGCGGTCAAGGCCGAGCTGGATATTGACGCGATAAAGGCGTCAAAAAATCAGCAGGCGGATCTCAATGCCGCGATCACGGCTTGTAAGGAGGCGAACGGCTTCCTCTTTGGCTCGGACGAGCCTATCAACAACCCCATTATGGGCAGCTCAAAAGGCGGCTCAACGGGCGCTGACGCAAATGCGGCAATGCGCGCGGCATTCGGTCTGCCCGTGAGCAAATAATTTGATTTGAAAGGACGAATAAACACATGGCAAACGCAATCACACTTTTTAAGCAGTATGTATCCATGCTTGACGAGGTCTATAAGCTGTCGTCACTGACTTCCGACCTTGACGGCGCGTCAGATCTCGCAAGACAGGGCGCAAACGCAAACGAGCTTATAATCCCCAAGCTCTCTATGCAGGGTCTCGCCGATTACAGCCGTAACGGCGGTTATATCGACGGCGACGTTACCCTGACGAACGAATCCGTAAGGTGCAATTTTGACCGCGGCAGGATGTTCACGGTCGATACCCTCGACAATGCCGAGACTGCGGGTCTTGCGTTCGGCAGGCTGGCGGGTGAATTTATCCGCACCAAGGTCGTGCCGGAGCTTGACGCCTTCCGCTTCGCTGCATACGCTCAGACGACCGGTATATCCACCGTTACCGGCGCGGCTCTCTCCACCGGCGCAGGCGTAGTCGAGGCTATCAGAGCCGCCATCAATAAGATGGACGAGGACGAGGTGCCGCAGGAGCAGAGATATCTTTACATCACCCCCACTCTGCTGGGACTTGTTGAGGATCTCGACACCACCAAGAGCAAAAAGGTGCTTGAGGGCTTCGCAAAGATCACCAAGGTGCCGCAGAGCCGTTTTTATACCAAGATCGCGCAGAAGTCCGGCAAGATCATCACCACCGGCGAGGGTCAGGACGCTTCGACCACCGACGAGACCGCCGGCGGCTATGCCAAGGCGAGCGACGGCAAGAATATCAACTTCATGGTGATCCATAAGCCTGCCCTGATCCAGTATCAGAAGCACACCGTGCCTAAGGTAATTACCCCCGAGCAGAATCAGACCGCAGACGCATGGAAATTCGGCTACCGCACCGTCGGTATCGCCGATGCCTATGAAAACAAGGTCGCGGGTATCTATCTGCACAAATCCACCACCTGATGAAAGGAGCGGCATGATGGTTAACGTTGACGAGGCTTTCTATATCGGCGATTTTCTCGGCGGCTCCTCGACGGCAGCCGTGCCGCTCGCTGAATTCGGCCGTTATGCTGCATTGGCGGCGCAGGAGATCAAGGCCGCTACCTTCGGCCGACCCGTTACGGCAGAGGACGAGCAAGCCGTTAAAATGTGCTGCTGCGCTCTCGCCGAAGCGATTTATTCCGCTGCCGTAAAGCAGCAGGAAAGCGCGGGAAAGGCGAGCGAAAAGGTAGGCGGGTATTCCGTCAGCTATGAGGGGCGCACGCAGCAGCAGGCCGCCCTTGCCGACGAAAAGCGCCGAATACTGCGCCTGTGGCTGGGCGGCACAGGCCTTTTGTATGCGGGGGTGGGTTGATGTATACAAACACCTCCGCAACATTGTATAGGCTCACAGGCGGCAAATACGAGCGTGTCTATCTGCCCGCCGTGTTTTGGGAGGGCGTGAAGCAATCAAACGCCGTTAAGAGCGGGATGACCGTTACCGACAGCGTGAGCGTGTATATCCCTTACGGACTGCTCGGTGATGTTAATTTCAACGTCGGCAAGGACATTCTGTGCCGCGGCAATATAGATTTCGATTTTGACAACGCCTCCGAAGCAGCGCAGTCACGGAGCCTCGGAAAGCTCAGAGCACTTTGCGGCGGCACCCTGCTGACGGTTACTGCGGCCGACGCCAAATTTTACGGGTCACGGTCAATGTGGCATTACGAATTATCGTTAAAGTAGGTGCAGCAATGGCGCATAAAATAAAGCAGCCGAAAAATATATCGGATGGGTCGCTCTCACTTAAATGGTCACAGAGCTTCGGACGAGACCGCAGCGCCATGTTTGATCGCATACAGGGCGTTGTCGACAATGAGGTACTGAGACACATGGTGCCTTATACCCCCATGCGGACGGGCACGCTGATGCGCTCCGCAACGCTCGGCACGGTTATCGGCAGCGGCAAGATAGTTTACACTCATCCGGGCGCACGGTATCTCTATTACGGCGAGCTCATGGTGTCCTCGGTTACCGGCGGCGCTTACGCTGCAAGAGGCGAGCAAAAGGTTCTGATCGGCAAGGAATTGAGTTACAGTGCCGCCGTACATCCGTTAGCGGGCAAGCTCTGGTTTGAGCGAATGAAAGCCGATAAGCTCGACGCTATTAAACGAGCTGCGGCGAAAGCGGGAGGTATCAAATGAACATTATAGAGACGGTCAAGCGGATTTTGACCGAATGTCCCAAGATGTCGGAATTCTGCAACGGCCTGAGCTATGATTTTACGGAGAATACCCCCGGAAACTTCGGGCTGTATTCAACTGGCGATACGCTCGTAAAGACCGATATTCTCGGCAATCAAAAGAGAAAACACAGTTTTGTGCTGTATGCAAATAATCAGTCCTTTACGGATTTTGAGAGGCTTGCAAACAGCACTTTTTTGTTGGAGCTGTCATATTGGCTTGAGAACATTAAGGGTGTTGACCTGACAGTCAGCGACGGCTCCGCAGAGCACCCGGGCAAACTCCTCGGGCTGACAAGCGCGAACGGTATGCTGTATAACATACCGACGGGCGATATCAACGACGGAGTTACCTATCAATTACAGATTTACGCTGATTACAGCGTGGAAAGGCAGTGAATATATGAGTGAAACAACTCCCGCCGCAATGAAAACCGGCGATAAGTACGAACGCAAGTACCTCGGACATTTTATCGACGCCTCTTTCGGCGGCACTACCGCAAGCTATACGAGGCTCGGCAAGGATCTCGAGGAATACGCGGTAGAGCTTAACCCTGATGTGGAGACCAAAAAGAACATTCTCGGCGAAAACTCCGTCAATGTTAAAGGCTATGAGCCGCAGAGCTCTGTCGACCCCTATTATGCATATAAGGGCGATCCGCTCTGGGAGAAGCTCGCCGAGATAGTCAATACCCGTGCGACCGGCTCACAGCTTAAAACAACCGTGGTCGACCTGCTGCTTGACAGCGCAGGCACGGTCGAGTGGGCGTACAGAGAGGACGTGCTTGTCATTCCTCAGTCGATAGGCGGCGAGGACGGCGTGCAGATCCCGTTCGAGATCCACTACTGCGGCAACCGTACCAAAGGCACCTTTGACCTCAGCACGAAAGCGTTCACCGCGTCGTCCGACTGACGACAGATATCAAAAGGGAGAGCTTAAACGGCTCTCCCTGACTTTTAGGAGGAACTATGACACAGAGTATTAATTTCGACGAAGGATATAAAACATATGAAATAAACGGCGACCCGGAGCGGGTGATCAGAATTGACACTTCGGACTATGGGCTTATGGAGCGATTCAGGCAGGCCGAAAAGAATCTTAATACTATTGCCCAAAAGTACCAGAACCTTATTTTTGCTCCCAACGGCTCGCCCGAAGATAAGACGGAGGCAGCAATAACCGCAATGACCGAATTTGACAGGGAAATAAAGCAGGAGATAGACCGTATCTTCAACTCTTCGGTGTCAGAAGTCGTGTTCGGTAACGCTTCATCGCTTTCCACTCGCAACGGCGTGCCGCTTTACGAACGCTTCATGAATGCGGTCATACCGATTATAAAAACCGATCTTGAGGCCGAAGAAAAGAAAAGTGAAAAACGTATCAGGAAATATTCTGCGCAGGCGCAGCAAATTAAGGGGCAAATAAAATGATAGGTTATTTGCCTACTTCGTTAACCGTTCAAGGTGCGGAATATGATATCGATCCTGATTTTCGCATAGCACTTTTGATCTTTGAGGCTCTCGACGATCCTGAACTTACGGATAACGACCGCGCAAGTGTATTGCTCGAGTGCCTGTATTGCAGCCCTGAGAGTATCCCTTGCGAAGCTCTTAATGAAGCCGTACAGCGCGGCTCTTGGTTTTTAGACGGCGGAAAAGATTACAGAGAACCTCATAGTAACGCCAATGGTGCAAAGACAATATCATGGACGCAGGACGAGCAGCTTATATTTGCTGCGGTAAACAAGGCTGCCGGTCGTGAACTGCGCGTGCCGAATATGCCGTTGCATTGGTGGACTTTTCTCGGGTATTTTTCTGAAATTGGAGAATGCACACTTTCTACCGTTATATCAATCAGAGATAAAAGAAATAAACATAAACCCCTTGACAGAGTTGAAAAGGAATTTTACAAAACTCATAAGGATATCATTGACATAAAAAAGAAACGCTCCGCAGCTGAGCAGGCGGAGCGGGACAGATTAAATGCTTTGCTCGGATAGGAGATGATTACATGGCCGATGGAACGCTCATATTTGATACTCGCTGCGACACCTCGGGATTTAACAAGGCCGAAAAAATACTTGCCGGTAGTGCGAAACGTATAGGCGGCAAAATTAAGGCTGCATTCGGCTCTGCAGATTCCGTCAAGGCGGCTGAAAAGGTTGATAAATTACGCAGAAAATATGACGAGGCCACCGAGGCGGTTGAACGTCAGAAAGAAGAACTGGCTCGTCTTCATAATAGCATTGCAAAGGTGCGAGCAGAGGAGGAACGAGCGGCAGAGAGTAAGAAAAGCGCCGCTTCCGCCGCTGTTGCACAGCAAAGGGCGAAAATTTCGGAATTGTCAAAACGGCTTTCCGATTTAAAAGCGAATGCTCTGACTGCAAATGAGCGTGATTCAGCTGATTTGCTTCCTTTAGAGCGGCAGGCCGAGAGTGTCAAAGAACAAATTAAGGAATTAAAAGCACTTAAGAAACGTTATGAAGCGAGCGGTGCACGCACAAGCGCTATGGAAACTGAGGGCTTGATAGCTCCGCTACAGAAAAGATTTGAAGCTCTGGCAAAGGAGATCGATAAAATAGTCAAGAGCCAGGAGGCTGCCGATTCTCGTCGTAGCGAGAAAATAAATAATCTCGGCTTACAGATTGATAAGGCAAAAACTAAACTTGCCGAGTTAGCTGATGCCGAGAAAAATGCAGGTAAGGCATATGACCGTATAAAGCTCGGGGGCGGCAACAAAACATCGGCACTTGCCGATAAAATACAGACTGCAAATAACCGTCTTGAACAGCTCTCTGTAAAAGCCACCGACGCAAAAAAGCAGCTCGATGCTATGAATTCAAAAAAAGTCTCCGGACTTGCCGGGAATATCAACACTGCGAGTGCGTCGCTCAAGAGCTTTGCAAAACGGTTAAAATCTACTGTTAAAAGCGCTCTTGTTTTTTCGGTACTGTATAAGGCGCTGAACGCCCTTAAAAGCCTGATGTCTTCAATGCTTAAAAACAACACCGAATTTCAGGCATCGTGGGCGAAAATTAAAGGGAATTTATTGACGGCGTTCCAGCCCATATATGAAGTATGTTTGCCTGCTTTGCTTCAATTAATGACTATATTAGAAAAGGTCACTGCGTCGCTTGCCTCGTTTACTTCCGCGCTGTTCGGTGTGTCTGTATCGCAGATGCAGGCAAATGCAAAAGCGCTTAATAAGCAGGCGAGAGCGACGGCATCGGCAGGCAAGGCAGCCGATAAGGCTGCAAGATCTCTTGCAGGCTTTGACGAGTTGAATCAACTCAGCGACAACGCCGATAGTTCGTCAGGCTCGGCAAACTCGTCCGTTGCGCCCGATTTCGGCGAGAGCAATATAGACTCCCAATTATCCGACACATGGAATAAGATAGCCACTTATGCGCTACTGCTTGCGGGCGTTGGGCTTATCATATTCGGAATAGCGACGGCGGATATTAAAAAGATAATTGAAGGCGTTGCTCTTGCGGAGCTTGGCTTATCATTCGGTCAGGCGAACGGTGTGTTTGATAATCAACCTGCATGGATGACGCAGTTGATTACATGGGGCACTATCCTCGGAGGATTAGGACTTATGATATTCGGTGCAGTTACGGGTAATTACAAATCAATTGCTACCGGTATAGCCCTAATGCAGCTCGGTATTCGCTACGGCACCGCCAGCGGGGCGTTTGACGCTATGCCGAATTGGCTAAAGCAGGTTATTACCTGGGGCTCTTTACTTGCCGGCGTGGGTATGCTGATAGCCGGTATATGCACTTTGCCCGGAGGCCTGGGAATGCTTGTTGCGGGTCTCGGCATGATTGCAACGGGTGTTCATTTCGGCATTGCCACCGATTCGTTTGACGGTGCTTTAACGCTGTTGGAAAATATATGGTCTGACTGCAAAGACTTTTGGGATGAGTATTTTGCCAAGTTTTTTACTAAGGATTATTGGCGCACAAAATGGGAAAACGTTAAATCGTCGTGTACCGAATGGTGGGACGGAGTAAAAACATGGTTTTCTGAGAACGTTGCTCCAAAGTTTACAAAAGAATACTGGATCGCAAAATTTGAGTCTATACGCAACAGCGCATCGGAATTCAAAGAAAATACGGTTAGGATTTTTACAAATCTATTTACGGGTATTAAAGAAAAGATTACCGGCACATGGAAATCCATTAAAGATTGGTTCGCGGCGAATGTTGCGCCGAAATTCACTAAAGACTATTGGATAAATAAATTTGATGCCATGAAGCAAGGCGCAAAATCGACAATCAACGGGATAATAGAATGCTTTGAACGAGGGATCAATAATATTATTACCCGAATTAATAAGTTGTCGTGGGATATTCCCGAATGGGTACCGGGTGTGGGCGGCAAACGCTTCGGCTTCAATATATCCCCGGTCTCTCTTCCCCGCCTTGCGACGGGTACGGTAGTGCCCGCGAATTTCGGCGAATTTGCGGCCATACTCGGCGACAACAAGCGGGAGCCTGAGGTCGTTTCACCGGTGTCGACGATCAAACAGGCGTTGCGCGAGGTAATGGACGAGCTCGGCGGCCGCCCCGTTCAAATAACGGTTTATACCACCTTGGACGGAAAGATAATAGGCCGCTCATTCGTAGAGTATCATAACGGCGTGGTCGCTCAAACGGGTGTAACACCGCTGAAAGGAGTGTAACTGTGTCTTTTACGGTATTCAAAATTAAAAAACCGGGCGGGGCATGGTATGAGCTCCCGACGCCGATAACGATCCAGCCCGCCGTCAATGCGCTTGACAACTCAAAATCGGGGCGCGATAACAATACCGGCATGATGTTCCGAGATAAGATCGCCGAAAAGCGCAAATATACGGTCGAGGTTCCCGACGGCATGACAAATACCCAAATGGCGGCGTTATATGAAATACTGCTCGGTAATTACTTTGTCGCGTGGGGTCCCGACCCTACGACGGGGACATTTACCGAGCATAATTATTATTGCGCCGCAATTGAGCCGAAGATCAACCAGATATATTCCTTGACGTCGTGGGACTATAAGTCATGGAGCTTTAATGCAACGGAGATGTAATCATGTATAACATAAGCAATACAGCGACAAAATCGGCCGTAGAGGCTGCTCTGGCGGCTCAGACGAGGGTGTTTAAGCACCGCATATCATTCGGCAGTTTATCCGCCGCAGGCGTATTTACAGCGCAAAAGACGATAGACGAGGGCATTATAAGTCTGCACATCTCCCAGCAGACGAACGGCAACGGCAGCGGTCTTGTGATGGGCTGCTGCTGCGCCGCCTGTGCAGATGCGGAATTTTACAATCCCGACAAAACTTTTGTCTATGAGGGCAAGACTCTGTTTGTCGAATGCGGCATACAGCTTGAGGACGGGTCTTTTTACTATATCCCGCTCGGATATTACAAAATGGAGAAGCCCGAAAGCGACGACGATTATTATACTGTCAAGATAAAGTGCTATGATGCCGTTAATGCCATGACGGGCAAATGGCAGTCCGCGCTTTCCTTCCCCTCGGCTACGGCATATGACATGCTGTTTGAGGCAGCAAGCAAATACGGCGTGGGAATCGTCATAAGCTCAAGCATTATGAGAACAAAGCTCAGAAACCGTTATGTCACCGCCGAAGAGGCTGCCATACTCGGGCAGTATACCGACCGAGAGGTTATCGGTATACTTGCGGGTCTCGTCGGCTGCAACGCTCGGATAAACACCGTCGGCAAATTGGCTATAGGTTGGTATTCTGGCTCTGTGTCTATACCAGCAGAGCTGCAATGGCAAAACGGCTTCAAAAAAACTCAGGAAGCGGCGTTTACGATATCGTCCGTAACCTCCGGCTCAGATGATAATGTGTTTACCGCCGGCACGGGTTCGGGCATATCATTCGTTAACCCTATTATTACAGAAGATGAGATCACCGCCATTTACGGAGAAATATCCGATTACGAATTCCAGCCCTGCGAATGTGAATGGCGCGGCAATCCGTGTGTCGAGGTCGGGGATATGGCTGTTGTCACCGACCGCAAAGGTAAAACCTACAGCGTATATATCGCAGCTCAGGAGCTGGATCTGACAGGCGGATTGTCAAGCACTGTGTCCTGTCCTGCGGGCGACGCCGAAGTGTCGTTTGACACCGTAGACGAGCGCACGAGGTCGGCTCTCAATAAGCAGCGCACAACGCTGCAAGAGGCCATAATCGCGGCGAGCAATGCGATTAACGGCGCTTTAGGCGGATATCTCAAAATAGGTGATTCGGACGGTGACGGAAATCCCGATTATATGTTGATAACCGAAAACGCGAACGGAGAGGCAGTCTCGGGCAGCGCCACAAACGGCTATATCATGTTTAACAAGGCGGGCATAGGCTTGTCCGTCGACGGCGGCAAAACCTACCGCACGGCAATCACCTTTAACGGCATTAATGCCGACTGCATCACCACAGGGAAGCTCAGCGCTGATTTAATAGACACTTCTCGGCTTGTTGTCGGCGGCGAGCACCACGATTCACTTGAGGGTTTCCTCAACGCCATGGCCGAGACTACAGACAGCAGCGTTACCAATGTTGACGTGCTGTATGCTCGCAATCAATCTGCGACCGAAGCTCCCGCCGATACTGCGTGGAGTACCAACCCACCCACATGGGCTGAAGGTTACTATATTTGGACTAAGACCAAAATTACGGCGGGTGGCACAGACAGTTGCACCGAGCCCGTATGTATTACCGGTGCAAAGGGCGCTCAGGGAGCAGACGGCAAGGCGGGGCGCGGCGTGACTAAGATTGAGGAACTATACTACCTCTCCACCTCGGACTCAACTCAAACAGGCGGTTCGTGGTCTACGGCACAGCCGGAGTGGAGGGAAAAATATTATATCTGGACGAGAAGCCGTATAACATGGAGCGATAAAACGACTTCTTATACCGACCCGGTGCTCGCAAAGGCGATAAACGGGGCGAATTCCGCTGTGAAGCTCCTCGAAGGAGCAGGGTTCTGCAAAAAAGAAAATAAAGTATATATCGACGGCAGTAAAATCTATGCGGGAAGCGTAGGAGCGACCGCTATAGCGGCCGGTGCTATTACGGCGGAAAAAGTTAATGTCGGTTGGCAAAGCGGCAACCTTGCGGCAGATTGGTATAACCCTGACGACCTGACATTTAGTGATTATTTTACAATTACTACAGACTCAGGCAATAACTACTATTCAACCATTAAGATTAAAGAAGCGTATGGCGGCACGCTGAGATGCACGAGCAAATCGTTTTATCTTGCGGCGGGCGATATGTTGAAATTCGGTGGCACGATTTATAATAAAACGGCAACCTTGAGCGGATTTTACATTGAATATTCATCTGCAAGCAACGGCAAATATGCGGTGAAAGTCGCGTCTAACAGCGGAACATCGGGCACGACCCAAAAGAATGCCACATACACCGCGACAGCTTCGGGCTGGTATCGCTTGACTTGCGCTTTCGATAATGCAGCAGCGGGCACATATCATTCGGGCGTTTATTGTTTTCACTCTGTCAAAGGGAATCTTATAGTCAACGGAAGAGTCGAAAGCGTTGACGGTAGTACATATTTCGACCTTGACGATAATCGAATAGACACGGTGTCAAGCAATTTTGCAACTGAACTATCCGCAGGGCAACTAACCACATATACACGAGTAAACACGAGTTCGAGCTGGATTGAATGTGCAGGGTTGGCGGCCGTTTATGAAGCACCACAAAAATACGGCGTTTTGCGCTGGGGGTCTGGGCTTGCAATGCGTTTCGGTGAGGGGACAATTAACAACTTAGACCCATATTGCCAAATGGACAAGACCAATGGTATATGGCTTTTAAAAGAAGTAAACGCAGTCAAAAATTTTACTTCTACAGCAAAAATCCTCATGCGAGATGTGGAGGGGCAAAATTTTGTGGAATTGCTCAATCGTACCGATGACGGTGGGTGCGTAGCGATGAGCCATAATGGTGCATACGGTTGGCTATATGTGGGTGACGACGGAAAGCTATATTGGTATAATGCGACTAACCCCAAAATAACCACTTTGACCCCTTGATATTAGTTTTGGGTGCGGCACAACTCTATCTGGAAAATCTGTGCAGGAATTAAACGCCAAAGTCGAAGCCTTAGGAGGTGAAAACAATGCTTGAAAAATTAAACGCAAAGCTCGAAGAGATACGCCGAGGCAAGGAGGTAGCCCAGAAGAACATAGCGGCTCTTGACCGTCAGCGCGAGCAGGCGGTAGCCAATCTCAACGCCTTTGTCGGCGCCGAGCAGGTGATATTGCAGCTCATTATTGATGAAGAAAGCGAGGTGGAGGCGAATGCCGATACGCAGGATAACGATTGATTTTACGGCAGAGAACCCGGTGGGTCAGCGGGTAGGTGGGTATCTCGGCGAGCATAACGCAACCGAGCTCTTGATAATACCGCCGCCCGAAATGACCGAGAACGCCGCCGTAACGGCATATGCCGCGGTGTTTACCACGGGAGGCAAACGGATAGTCAGCAGGACATACGGCAACTCAGAGGAAATATGCGTACCAATATGGCAACAGCTCACTCAGAATCCCGTCCTTAATGTCCAATTGGAGGCCTACGACGGCGACGGAGAGCTTGTTGCCAAATCACCGATGGTTTATCTCGCCTTGCTCCCCGCCGCTCGCGGAGCGGAGACGGAGACGGATTACGGCTCAAACGGCATAGCCGCCGAGATAGCCGAAAACACCAAATTACGGCATAAGCATGACAATAAAACTGTGCTCGATAAGCTCGGCTCTGACGGTAACAGCCTCACCTATGACGGCCAGCCTATCAAGGGCGGCGGGAGCAGTACACAAGGTGATTGGCGGCAGTCAGATCCTGCCGCTAAGGACTATATCAAAAATCGCACACACTATGAAACCGATGCGTTCGAGGTGACATGGGACGGCAGCACAGAGGACAAAGACAGCGTGTATCTCTTTGATATGGAGGATGGCGACGGGGCGGCGGATAAGTTTTATCTCGTCAAGGTTGCCGACGATATAGCCGTGCCCCTTGCCTTTGAGTCACTTACGGTCAATGACCTCAAGTTCAACGAGAACGGCCACACCGTGCCGGGCACCGATATAGTGGGTGAGTTTGCAATAGCCAAATTTAACGGTGGATATATGGTCGCACCTTATCTCGTCTATTGCACGGCAAACAGCGTACAGCTCGAGCTTGCTGAGTTTGAGACTACTATCACCGTCGGTAAAGGGCTTTGGTATATCACGGGCGGCGGCACGTATCTTGAGTCTGTCAGCTTCCCCGGCTCAGTCAAAAGGCTTGATAAAAAGTATGTGCCGGATATCATTAAGGTCAATCTTGCGCAGCAAGATAAATATATCGTGATCACTATTACAGACCGCAACGGCGGCACTCAGTCGGCGGCTCTGTGGTACTCTAAGCCTCAAAAAGGTGTTGACTACTGGACGGACGAGGACAAGCAGGAGGTAGTCAAGGACGTTATTGCGGCGCTCCCATCATGGACGGGAGGTGACTACTGATGAGCGATTATTACCTTGTCAGTAAAACGCTGCTTGATAACGGTCTAAAAGAGGTAGCCGATGCCATAAGGCAGAGCGGCGGCACAACGGCAAAACTATCATTTCCTACGGGTATGGCCGCAGCGGTGAGCGGTATAAAGGCCGCTCCGTGGTGGATTGATAAGATGGTCAATGCCCCGTATCTTTTCCAAGGAGTAACGCTCCCTGAAAAATGCGAGTTTGATTTTTCGTTCTTGCCTGTAAGTGAGGATGCGCAGGTTAGCATGGCCAATCTTTTCAGCTTAGCAAAGGGTGTTAAGGAGATCGCGGTAACTTTCCCATCCAGTAAAAAAATCTGCATAGGATACATTTTCAACGGAGTGACAACGATCGAAAAGGTCGTTTTCAAGGGCGAATTTGATTTTACTCAAAATCCCAGCGGCGGAATCTTAGGAGGCTTGGGAGCGTTTGCGATGTGCTCAAACCTCAAAACGATAGAGTCAACAGCGCCCTTCGGCGGAAAAGAGTTCCTACGCAAAGAGGCGACTGCGTATAACCCCTTTTATGACTGTGCGAAGCTCGTTGATGTGCGGTTTACTCCCAACTCGGCGCAGCAAGATTGGGTGTTTAAGTGGAGCCCGGCTCTGAGCGACGCAACGCTCGTGTCGGCTGCTAACGCTCTGACTGTCGGCAGCTATACCCTTACGCTCCATGCTACGGCATCAGCCCGCTGCGCCGAGATTACCGGCACGGTCAGTGACGGGGTTTTTACGGCAGACAGCGGAGGCACAACAACGCTCACGGAATTTATCACGACAACGAAAGGATGGTCACTCGCTAATGGTTAGACAAGTAATTAACGGCAAGGTCGTTTTGACGGCAGATGCGGGCAAGCGCCTTGTCCGCAACGGGATAAGCGTAACTCAGGTGACTCTCGGTGTGCTCGACAGCGAGGGCAATTGGGATGAGATCGAGGCGGGTCTTATCGGAGCGAACGACGAGATCCCAGCGGAGGAAGCCCTCAAAATCATCACGGGAGGAGGCGGTGACGATGACCAAGGCTGAGGCGTATGCCTATCGAGCCAAGATCGAGCGGGCGGCGACAAAGCTCTCCGATGAGGAGGCGCTGACCTCGCCCGAGCTCTTTGAGGCGTGGAGCGGACGAGGTTATAAGACGGGCGAGAGGGTAACGGATGGCGGCGTGATTTACAAGGCCAAGCAGGACATAGCGGCCAATCCGACGTGGCAGCCGTCGTTGACCCCTGCGCTCTGGGAGCCGCTTGCGCCGCCGACCGAAACGGGTACGGTGGACAATCCCATTACGGCGGTTGCGGGCATGACCTATGTCACGGGGCTCTACTATAAAGAGGGCGGCAAGTTATACCTTTGCAAGAGAGCCGGCATGACGGACGGCACAGAAATCACCCTCTACTACTTGCCGTCGCAGCTCGTCGGTCACTATTTTGAGGAGGTGACAGCGGCGTGAATACAGAAATCACCGTAGCCATGATAACGGGCGCGGTAAGCATATTGACAAGCCTCATCACGCTGACGGGCGTGGTCATCAGCAACAGCCGTAGCAAGCGTGATATGCAGCAGCGCCTTGAGATAGCACAGGCAGTCACCGATACCAAAATCGACGAGCTGACCCGCGAGGTGCGACAACACAACAATTTTGCTCAACGTGTGCCCGTGGTAGAGGAACAGCTCAAGGTAGTTAATCACCGCATTAAAGACCTTGAGGAGTATCATAAGGGAGGAGGGGCGGCATGAAGTTTTTGAAACGAGCGGTTGTACTTGCCTTGCTTGCCTGTCTGCTCTTTACGGTAACGGTTATTGCATTGAGCATATGCGGTGTCAACGTGCCAGATACGCTGATACAGTATTTCTTTGTGGTATTCGGCACGGAACTGGCGGCAACATCGTTTATCAAGATTGCCGATACCGTTGTCAAGAGAGCGGCGGTAAAGTTCAAAATCGAGGACATGAAGAAAGACGGCATAACGCCCGAACGCAGCGACTACAAGGCTGATTCGGACATCAACGACTATTACAACGATTACGGAGGTTAATTGTCATGGATAAAACCATACTTATTTATCTGGCGGCACTCGTTGTGATCGCCGTTGTGATGCTCATCGCGGCGGTCAAGGTGTTCGGCGAGCAAAAGGTTCGCAACTGGCTCGTGTGGGCGGTAGGCAAAGCCGAGCAGGAATTCGGCAGCGGTACGGGGCAGCTTAAACTCCGCAGCGTGTATAATCAGTTTATCGCCCGTTTTCCCAAGCTCTCGACCTTTATTACATTCAGGCGCTTTTCGGCACTTGTTGATGAGGCTCTCAATATTTTGTCGGATATGCTTAAAAACGGCAAGATAGCAAATATCATTGAAAAAGGAGACGAATAGTTATGGCAGCATACGGCGTACTTAACTGCAAGCACCCGCTGCTCAGGCGGGGCTATCACTATGTCAATTCGGATTTCGGACGGCGTGTCTACACCAATTCCGCGGGGCATAGAGTGAGCGATTTCCACAAAGGAATAGATGTGCAGAGCAACACCGCCGACCATACCGATTATGTCATCTGCCCGTTTGCGGGGCGTGTCATAGCCCGTCGAAACAATTTCTCGGGACAGACCACCAACACCGGCCTTGACGGCATGGGCAATTACGTCAAACTCGACTGCGGCAACGGTGTTGTGCTACGCTTCCAACACTTGCGTAAAGGCTCTGTAACGGTCGATAACGGCGAGCAAGTCAAGGCAGGGCAAGTTATCGGGTACATGGGCTTGACGGGCTATACGAGCGGATATCACCTTCATTTTGACATCTGCATCGGTGGTACCTACGTTGACCCCAAGCCGTACCTCACAGGCGCTAAGTCACTCCCGGGCGCGGCTCATGCGGGCAAGCCTGCTCCCGGCAATTACGTTGTGCGAGAGGCGGTCAACGTCCGCCAAGGCGCCGGGATAAACTATAACAGGATATATTACTCGCAGTTTACGACCAACGCCAAAATGCAGGTCAAGCGGCTCGACAAGAGCTGTCCCGACTGCCTGCCCGCAGGAGTAAAGCTCACCATCAAGGAGGTCAAGCAGGCTGCCAATGGTAAATGGTGGGGCAAGTGCCCTTCGGGCTGGGTGTGCATGACATATCTCAAGGAGGCGTGACATGATACATTTCATTTTAGCGGCAGGAGCGCTCTATCTCCTTATCCCGCTCGAGTATCTGCTCAATATTCTCGGCGTGAGCTTGTGGGGCTGAAAACAAAGGAATAGCATAAATTTAGCGGGAGCTGCTTTATCGGCGGCTCCCGCTTTATTGCTTTTGATTGAAATTTGCGGTTGAATATTATGTTGTATTGTGGTATAATCCACTTTGAGGTGTTGCATGATGTCCAGCAAAATTAAGCTATCCATTGATGGGCAAGTGGAGAAGATGAAGTCCAGCGGAATAAAATTCAACATTATATCCGAGGAAAAAGCAAAAGAGTTTATCAGCAATAATACATATTACTTCAAGATCAAAGCTTTTCAAAGAAACTATGTTAAAAATGGCAGCGAAAAATATATTAACCTGGAATTTGCATATTTGCAGGATTTCTCTACGATTGACATGAGATTCAGGAAATTAATTCTTTCGATGGTGTTGAGTATTGAACACAGTATGAAAATTAAGCTGAATGCCGACATTTCCAACGATGATAGCGAAGATGGCTATTCGATTGTGAATGAGTTTCTAAACAAAAAGGAGCATAGATATATTATAAAAAAATTATATACGAAAGCACAATCGACTTATGATGGAGAATTAATTAAGAAATATTGCACATATACGTATAATCCGGCTTCGGAAACCCCGTACTGTTTCGAATGCCCGTTTTGGGTTCTGCTTGAAGTATTGTCGTTCGGTGACTTTATAAGATTTTATAATTTTTACTATGATAAACATGGAAAAGATAATCCCCTCAAAGATATAATGTTCCCAGTAAAATGTTTGAGAAATGCGGCGGCACATAACAATTGTGTCCTAAATTCATTGAAAAGAGCCGATCACAAGGACTTTTCGGCTAACAAGAAAGTGAATTCATATGTGGCGAAAATAAAGAGTATTACGGCTGGCTCTCGCCGCAATTGCATGGCTGTACCGGCTCTGCATGATTTTGCCGCCCTGCTCATGGTTTACATTGAAATAGTCGGCAGTAGAGCGGCTTTAGAGCATACTGTGAGAGATCTGAATGAGTTTTTGGAGAGGTTTCATAGGCACGCTGATTACTATACGTCAAACACGGATATCACAAAAACTTATAACTTTTTTCAAAAACTTATTGACAGCTTCGCAAATAATGTGTATAATAACAGTGATGTTCAAAAGCCATAACTTTATGGCTCAAAACGGGTAGCGTATGCGCTACCCGTTTTGTTTTTTTTATTGCTATGTAATAACTTCTCAAATTTTTCAGAACATTTGAGTTCTTTATTTCATATTTGATTACTTCTAATTCAAGTGACAAATCGTCACATTATGCTTGCGTTCACTATTGATTTTAGCTTGCGAATGGATTATATTTTTGACTTGCATCTGACTTGCATTTTTATTGTTTTTTCTCGTTTTTAGGCGTTTTTCTCGGAATTTTTACAACCCACCTTTAAGCAAAAAAGGAGCCCCGAAACCGTTGATTATCAACGATTTCAAGGCTTTCAGCTATTGGTGCGGGTAACAGGACTTGAACCTGCACAGCCTTGCGACCATTAGAACCTGAAAATTATGTGAAACAGGCAAAACCTGTTATATATCAACGCTTTTCGGGGTTGGCTGACTTGCACTTGACTTGCATTTAACAAAATCATCAAAAGCTGTCACCGATTTCAGCCGCCGTTCCTTCGAGAGGTGAGTGTATATATCGAGTGTAGTCTTGACGTCCGTATGCCCTAACAATTCCTTAGCGGTGAGCACGTCCACGCCCGCATCATATAGCATTGTCGCGTAAGTATGTCGCAGTTGGTGTGCGGTAAAAGGTTCGTTTACGATTTGGAGCTTATCATTTTCGGTGCTGCGAGTGAGCTTGACCATATAGGAGTCCCACAGTGTGCGCCATGCTGCCGCCGTCATTATCCCACAGTCGGTGCCCGGGAACACATATACGCTTTGCCGATCCTGCTTTTTCAAAAAATCAGATAAGATTCCCGGCATAGTTATGAGCCTGTTTCCCGCCTCGGTTTTGGCCGAATGTTTTAAGTGCGGCACATTTTTAACAAACTCTACGCTCTTATTAACCTCAATCGAGCGATTTTTAAAGTCAACATCGCTCCACGTCAGAGCGAGAAGCTCACCACGACGCAGCCCTGCATATAACATTATCATAGCCGCTAATTGAGCCTTATGCGGCGTTGACGCTATCTGCTGTATCTGCTCATCGGTAATCGGGCGGCGTTTTGACTTTGGGGCTGACCTCGGTATCTTAACGCTGCGGGCGGGGTTATAGTCAATTACTCGGTTGACTATTGCAAGCTCAAAAGTTTGCGCGATAAGCGATTTAACATCGGTCAGCAGCTTTTTGCTCGACGGCGCTCCCGTATGCGGATTATAAGCGGCGAGATCGTTTATCAGATCCGCAACATCAAACATGCAGATGTCTGCTATTGTCTTATTGTTGAGTGGCTCGAGATGGTTTCGAGTGCTTTCAAGGATATGGTAATAACTTGGGCTGATCTCCGCCTTTTTGCAGCTCATCAGGCGGTCACACCACACACCGAAGGTGTCGCTTCGGGCGGAGACATCAAGCCCTTTACCGAGCATGGCTCTGATCTCATCAGCCTTTTGGTTGGCTTCCTTTTGCGTGACGCCGTAGACGGTTTTGTACTTCCGGCGCCCCTGCTCGTCCTTACCGAGGTAGATCTGCACGGCTATTCTGCCGTCGGAACGCTTTGTGTTTGATTTTTTTGGCACAAAAATAACCTCCCGTTCAAAAAATGGTTGCAATTTGCCCGAACGAAAGGTATAATGTAGTTAACCTTTCATTCATCTGGTGGTTCGGATTTTTGATTGGTTTTCAAGCTCTCGGTGTTGGCGCACCGGGGGCTTTTTTTAATCGTCTTGCTTATTGTACAGCTTGTCCTTAGTGTTCAGCGGTGGGCGAGATGTTTTACTCCTTATTCCGTCAACGTGTACATTTAGGCTGCTTTTTATCGTGTGCCACATGGGATCAAGAATAAAATCTATGCCTTCTCGTCTGGCGTGTTTAGCGGCAGGGACAAAATCACTGTCACCGGCGATAAGGATGATCTGATCGACAAGTTGCTTTTGAGCCATCGAAGCAATATCTAATCCAATTCGCATATCAACACCTTTTTGCTGAATGTCTAGTTGAAAATCATCCTCTGTTAAATCGTCTACAGAAATCGTCTTTCTGCACAGCTTTTTAAGTGCATCTTGTTTAAGAGTGTATCCGGCAGAGGATTCGAGTAGCTCCCCAAGCCTTAAAGCAACTTTTCGTTTTGTCGCAAGTTCGTTCAAAAAATCATTTGACCATTTGTACAAATCACTTTTTGCCAAATTTACAGGCCGTTGGGTTAACGGGTGATAAACGTTTTTTTCTGATGGAGGACAATCGTAATAGAATATTCTATATAACTCTCTATATTTTGATTCGTGCCCATTATAACTGTCATTGAGATGTCGATAACAATACTCGATTAATTCATCAGCCCGGTCTTTTGCTGATTTTTCACCAAAAAGATACTTAGCTTGTTTTTGGTAGAAGCCACCATCGATCATAATTGCGGTTTTTCTCATTATCTCACAACCTTTTGTCAAAATAAAAAGCTCCGGACTTCGAAACATCCCTCATAGTGGGAGATCTAAAATCCGGAACTGTTGTTAACGTGTAATAACCTAAGTTATTACACTTTTATTATATGCAGTCCGAACGGTTTTGTCAATAGAAATTAAAGAATTTTTCCGAGATTTTATGTTATACAAGTAAAATAAAGCTAAAACAGCTTATTTACGGCACATGGGGTATAATCAAAATATAGCACCGGGGGCTTTTTTTGTTAGGTTAAATATAAGTTGGCAATGCTGTACGACAGCGTTCCGTTAAAATTTCTTATGTGTATTTTACTCGATATGCCCTGACTAAGCACTAAAGTTTTGGTGTATTCAAAACTGCCGTCCGAACGAATCACATTGTTTTGCGGTTCATCACCGCTGAGATTCATGTTATAACTCGAAAAGGAGTAGCCGTTTAAATATATCGGCGTATAAAAATCAATTGTTCTGTTTACGAGAGCCGGATCTGTGTACCCTTTATACTTCACCCTGATAGTAACGGAGCCGGTGTCATAAGACGATGAAACTAACGAGTAGTCATTGTCATATTTATATGAGTACTCTTCGTCGGTATCAACGGAAATTATCTGCGCCGAGGATTCCGTAAGATAAAGGAAATAGTCATTATAATATATACGAGTCATATCCTCTTGATAATTCTCAGGCTTTAAGTAGACCAAATCGCCGTCATCATATAACCGCAATAGGAATTTTGACTTTGAATCGCTTAATTTGTCAATATACTTTCCGGGATAAAGGCCGGGAGTAGTCGGCTCTGTGTGTCGCGAAGAAGTAGTCGGCCTGTAAGTAGGGTCGGTAGGCATGGGCGCTTTTGAGGTGGCGTCGGTTATGGGCTGTGGGTGATATTGGGAAACTTCTGCTCTTAATTCGACAATTTCGCTTTCCAGATTGGTCACTCTGTTTTCAAGGGCTTTGTCAACAATCGTATACCCAAAGGCTCCGACGAGAATCGATAAAGCCGCAGCGATTATCTTTTTCATGGTGCTTCCTCCTGCGTTTGCTATTAGATTATGTTTCGATTATTTGCGTAATAATCGGCGGCAAACTTAATTAAATCTTCAGTAACATTAAAATGCTCTGCAAGCTCCCATGTATGGGTTAATCCCGCATCAACAGTTTGGTAAAACTCATCAACGGGAATCAGGTGTTTCACCGCCCAAACATTGGCTTTGTGCTCATGTTTCGCACGAATGTCAAGGGGTGAAAAGGTTGAATAAAAAGCTCCTGTTTCACAATGTCCCAGTTCGTGCGCAAGGTGTGTTCGCTCCTCTGCGGTAGTTTCGATAGAAAAAGGATCAATGCCGATATAGTTCGGAATTGAAACGGATTTATTTTCCGGAAGCTCGCAACAAATAATTGATATTCCATCCCTCTCAGCTAAATCATACAACTCATTTGTTTTCGTCTTTTTTCATCTCTCTTTCTTTAACGTATTTTGCGAAATTGATTACCTCTTGCCACATTGCATCGGTTACTTCTCCGGAGCCACCGAAAAGTGCCACTTTGGCATTTTCAACAAATTTCCTTTGTTCGTCCTCATGGTCGTGCTTTTCAATGAGGTCGGATTTTTGAATACCAAAATAATCAGCAAGAAGTTCAATTTTGTCAATTCTTGGATATTTATTGCCGTTATACCAATCAGTGAAAGTGGTATATTTAATGTTGAGGTCTCTGCACGCTTCGCTTCGATCTTTGTTTTTAATCTCCATATAATATCTGAGATTTTCTGAAAAAACCTCTTTATTTCCTAAATCACTCATTTGCTCATCTCCTTTTACGAGCTCATTATACGCCTAATGCGTTATTTTGTCAACAATTTTTTGATTTTTTTACGCTTTAGGGGTTGACATTACGCTTTAAGCGTTGTATAATTGAGAGCGCAAGGAGGTGAAAGAATGAAAATCACTCTTAAAGCAGCAAGGATCAACAAGGGTCTCACGCAGCATGAAGCAGGTGAAATAATAGGAGTATCAAGAGATACTATATCAAAATGGGAACGAAATGAATGCGTCCCGAACATTAAATACATCTCTGCTATAGAACGTGCATATGGTGTCAAATATGATAATCTTATTTTTTTACCCTGTGAGTACGCTTTAAGCGTAAAACCCGATAGAATTCACAATGCGTGACATACTGTCACCGAGTGACAAATCGTCACAAGAAAGGAGGTAACAACAGAAAATGGCGACACCAATAATAAATGACGCAGAAAAACTTCTGAGCGAGCAGCTGCAACTACTCGCCCAAAAGTCGAAAGAATGCAGGCTTGAAGATTTAGCGGATATATCGCTGGCTATGGTAAGAATTTTTGAAACATTATATCAGAATTTTTGATTATTCTACCGTCGAGTTTCCGTTAAGATTCTCAAGAAAATAAAGATATGTTTCGAGGTATAACTCTTTGCGTTTGTCGAAAGAGTCTTCGGCAGAATGGCGAATCTCACTCTTCATATCAGTCTGAAGCATTTTCACAAGTTCAAGAGCAATTTCGGAGTTGGTTATAATATCACCTCCTTTAAGCCTGCCGAGAAATTATATCACACAAAAGGTAACAAATCAATCATTAGGAGGTAAAGAAATGCATTGCAAAAGCCAAAATCACAAATTGCTTCCACACCCTGCAACGAACTTTGACTGGTGGAAACTAAAGCGCTCAAAAGCATGGAAAAAAGCCGCAAAGGATAAGGAAAAAATTACGGGAACTGACAAAATCGAAATAAAAGTCGAGCCCAATACCAGCTTGCTGAGCAGCGTGAAAGTAAACGGTATCGAGCTCGGGAATACGATTAAGTGCGTTACATACTGCCACGACCAAAAAGACTGGCCGACAGTGACCGTAGAATTTATTTCAAACGACGTTTCAATAGAAATCCCTAATGCGGTCGAAGCTGTCAAACCTACTAAGAATATCAGAGTTTGGAGAGCCACTCCCTCATCAAGGGAGATAAAAAATCTGTTATTGGGACAATAACATAATTTATAACCAACGGAACCAAAGACGTGAGCAGTGCGGTTGCGGAAATAATAATTGCCTTGCGGCTTCGGGAATCTGCATCGATTTTAGCGAGATACTCATACCCCTCATATGTTAATTTAGGCTTTCCGACTATATCGGCAAAGCATTCGCCTTCGTAAGTTCGTATGATGCAAAGGTTATCAGCGATATAACCTTTCGATACACAAGCATCTAATATTTCATAATCCCATGCTGAAAGATCGCGAGGTATTGTCTCGTTTAAAATCCAAGTGAGAATTTTACGCATTCGACGCTCGTATTGGCGTATGTTCTTTGGCGTGTCCTTGAGTTCGGCTTTTCTGTGCTTTGCAGTTCTCATAATCTCGCACCTCTCTTTAGTGAGAGTATACAAACATTTTTTCACAATGTCAATAAGAAAGGAGCAACCCTATGGAAAACCTTAGCGCATTTATTATGGAGCTTACGAAACTCCACAACGCAAGCAAAAGCGAAAGGGATGAGGCGAGAGACAGGCACAAGGCGCTTGAAAAAGTTGCCAGGAGTGCCGGCACTCTTCTTCGTGACCTTGAAAATCTGCAAAATCTTGAAAGAAACAAATCATAAGGAGGGATCGCAATGTTAAAAGGACCGAAGCCCTATTACCGCTGGGAGGAGGTGCCGTTGATTCTCGGGTGTGCAACCGCCGCAAGGCTGTTTGACTGCTCGGAATCAACTATCCTCAAGCTCGCAAAAGACGGCACGCTCAAGTGCTTTCGCGTCGGCAACAACGTCAAATTCTGCCGCGAGGACCTGAGGGCATTCGCAGAGGGGGCAACGAAGTGAGCTTTACCGAGCTGATTTCCGCAATCCTTATTATGCGAACCGTCATATTCGGCGTGATAGCGGCTATAACCGTTACCTTCATACTGGTGACGATATTTTCTCATAAAGGAGGGGGAAAATGAACACCGCCGATACCATCCGCACCATTATTGAGCTGCTGCTCGTGCTGGCTGCGATACTTATGATGATCTTTGAGCCGCACATAGCGGCATGGGAGCAGCGTGCCGCCCGTAAGGCGCTCATATGGGCGCTGGAGCACGTCCCGGAGTTTAAGGCATGGCTTTACCCCTCCGACGAGGACGAGCCCGTTAAAATGCCCGTCAGTGTCATGGGAGACTGGCGTAACAGCCGCCTTAAATAAAAATAAGCCGCTCACCGACGGCAATCGGTAAAGCGGCAAAGGAAAATATCCATTTTTATAATATCAGAATTAGGAGGAAAAGTCAAATGATATTTCCGACGTCAGATCCTATCGCCGATTTTGAGCGATACGATGCAGAACGAATTCGGAGAGATGCCGAGCTGCCGCAATGTGACGAATGCGGCGAACAAATCACGGACGATACTTTTTATATTTTCGACGACGAAAAAATCTGCGAGAATTGCCTTGCAGAACACAGGAGGCGTACCGATGATTACTTGTGTCAGTAATATTAAATTTTGCCGCAAAGTGGTATATCAGTGTGAGAATTGCGGCGAGCCTATCAGAGAGGGCGATGCTTATTACGCCATAGGCGGAGAGGCCTATTGCGAGAATTGCGTCGAGCGAGCCAGAAATCATGCAGATTATCTGCCGGAGGAGGACGATGATTATGCCGAGAGCTTTTGAAAAAGGTGTCAGCTTCTACACCAAGGGCACGGTTGAAGTATCCGTATTTTTCCCGGAGGATGATGTACGGTGTTTATGGTGTCCGTTTTGTCGAGCGGAGGAAGCGTTCGGGCGGTTCTGGTGCAGACTGAATAACAAAATGATCTACAACCCCAATTACGAGGGGCTGCCGGATAGCTGCCCGATAACAATTGAAAAGGAGGGAAAATAATGGGAATACCTGTTCTGATCTTGGGTGAAAGCGGCAGCGGCAAATCGACCTCGCTGAGAAATTTCAAGCCCGACGAGGTAGCAGTATTTAATGTTGCCGGCAAGCCTTTGCCGTTCAGAAATAAATTCACCAACATATGTAACGGCGCGACCTACACACAGATCAGAGGGAGCTTATCAAAGGGTAATTTCAAACGCTACGTGATTGACGACAGTCAATATTTGCTTTGCTTTGAATTCTTTGACAAGGCAAACGAAAAAGGATACGACAAATTTACGTCAATGGCGCTTAACTTCTACGACTTGATAAAATTTGTCGTTCAAAAAACGCCAGATGACTGTATAGTGTATTTCCTGCACCACACCGAATATACGGCTGACGGCAGGATTAAGGCGAAGACCATCGGAAAAATGCTCGACGAAAAGCTGACCGTTGAGGGGCTTTTCAGCATTGTCCTGCTCTGCCAGACCGACGGCACAGAGCACCGATTCATTACGCAGAGCGACGGGAATTCAACGGCAAAATCACCTATGGAAATGTTCCCGCTATCCATTGACAACGACCTTGCCCGGGTCGATGAGACCATCCGGGACTACTATAATCTTAATGACAAAGGAGAAAAATGATGAATAAAATAGGAAATTGGGAAAACGTGAAAGCAGCAACCGAATATGTGGCTCTGCCGGCAGGCGGATATGCCGTTGAAATCAAAAATGCAAAGGTCAAAAGATACGAAAGCGACAATGGTAGTTTTGAGCGCTTTGAGATCGCCCTCGATATCATGGACGGCGAATTCAAAGACTATTACGCCAACGATTACCGCAGTCAAACGGGTGAAGATAAGAAGTGGAAGGGCGTGCTCAGGCTGTATCTGCCGAAGGAGGACGGCAGTGAAAAGGACGAATGGACTAAGAGCCTTTTCAAAGCTACCATCGAGGCTATCGAGGACAGCAACCCCGGCTATCACTGGGATTGGGACGAGAGCAAACTTCGCGGCAAGAAAGTCGGCTGCTTGTTCAGACTTGAGGAATGGGAATACAAAGGCAAAACCGGTAAGAAGGCTCAGGCATTCAAATTTATCGACATTAATCGTATTAAATCGGGCAAATTCAGAATTCCCAAGGAGAAGCTGCTCAACAATTCCGAAGCTGGCACACCTACACCGGCAGCAGACTTCAAGGATATCCCCGATGAAGATATTCCGTTCTGATGAATTGTTTTGACTTAGAGGACGTTCTGTCCTCAATGATAATTCTATACGACACAAGGGAGCAAGACACGCCTGCTCTTCGGCGCAGGCTGTCGGCATTCCCTTGCAATTCCCGTCGGGAGATGTGCAGCTTCGGTGATTATTCCGCAGCCTGTACGCTCCCTGACGGCTCCGAACTGAGCCTCAACGGGACGGTGGCTATTGAGCGTAAAATGAGTTTGGAGGAACTGTCGAGAAATTTTACGGCGGGGCGTGAGCGCTTCTCAAATGAATTTCGTAGGGCGCAGGCGAGCGGAGCTAAGCTCTATCTGCTTGTTGAAAACGCGAATTGGGATAAGCTCTTTGCGGGGCGATATAAGACAAAATTTAACAAGGAAGCGTTTATCGCGAGCCTTGCGGCATGGCAGGCGCGGTACGGTACGCAGGTTTTGTTTTGCTCCGCCGAGATCGCCCCGCTGCTGATTTACAAAATTTTGCGCTACGAACTTAAAGAACACCTTGAAAGGATGGAGGAGCAATGACCGAAAGCGGATTTATAAAGATATATCGCTCCTTGCTGAGTTGGGAATGGTACGACGATATCATCACCAAAACTGTATTTCTGCACTTGCTTCTTACCGTCAATATAAAAGACAGTCGATTCCGCGGCGTCGAGGTCCCGAAGGGCTCAAGAGTGTATTCTTATAATTCTTTATGCGAAGAATTGGGCATCACAATGCGACAAGCTCGGACAGCAATTTCTCACATGCGAACGACAGGGGAAGTGACAACCCAAAATTACCCGCAATTCTCAATAATATCAATACAAAATTGGGATAAGTTTCAGACGGTGCGGCAAGGCAGCGACAAGGCAAGTGACAAGGCAGCGACAAGCACCGCGACAAGCGAGCGACAACATAATAAGAATATAAAGAAGAAAGAACTCTCTAAAGATATACCTAAAAGTATATCTTTAGAGAGCCGGGAGAAGCCAAAAAGCCAATACCGGGAAGTCGGTGCAGATGAATGGTGACGAATGAATTATTTGCTGATGCGCTTTTGGAAAAAACGATAATCGGCGAAACGCTGTTGAATTCCGAAGCGCTGAGAACAGCTCTTGACGAATTGCGAATTAACGATTTTGTCGTAGAACGTTTTAGGGCGATATTTACAGCAATGATAGCAATTGACGGCCGAGGGAAAAATATTGACCCGCTGGTTATTGTCGCAGAATTTCCCGAAAGCGAAAAAGCAGAAATCAAAAATCTGCTTTATTCATGTGCTTCGGAAATAGTGTCAACAGTCGCATATGCCGAACATATCGAGTTGCTCAAAAAGAAATCCGCAAGAATGCGGGCGTATCAAAAAACACTCGCAATCAGAGACGCTCTTGAAGAAGATCTCGCCCCTGCGGAATTGCAAATGCTTGTCGACGATCTGGCGATCAACTCCGATTTGAGCGAAAGAAAAATTGAAGTTAATTCTTCAAAAGGATTTTCTCAGTTCATAGCAAATATCGGTCGGCCAAAAGAATATTTCAGGACAGGGATTATTCCGCTTGATAACAGAATGAAGATTGGCAAAGGCCATTATTTCGTGATCGGTGCAAGACCGTCACAGGGCAAAACGGCTTTATCGCTTCAAATGGCGGTCAATATGTCCGAACGACATAAGGTTATTTACTTCAGTTTTGAAACGAGCTCGGACAGGCTTTATGAACGCATTATTGCGCGGTCGGCCAATATCGATTACGGCAAAATCGTCAATGGAGGAATCAGCGAGCCGGAGATAAATAAAATCAAAAACACACAGGCATATTTTGAGGCTCTCGACCTATTGATAGTCGAAGCGGCGGGAATGACGGTCGAACAAGTTAGAGCTACGGCGACAAAACATCATGCGGATATTATTTTTATCGACTATCTCGGATTGGTGGCGACGTCAACACCCGTTAATAACGCTTATGAGAGGACAACGCAAATATCGATGGCGTTGCATAATATGGCACAGCGAACAGGAATAGCCATTGTTGCACTTTGCCAATTGAGCCGACAAGCCAATAAGGCCGAGCCTGATATGTCATCACTTAGAGACAGCGGGCAGATCGAGCAAGATGCCGATGAAATTATATTTATTCACACTCCGGACGACGAGAACAAACAAGATAAGCGGCTGATTGTCGCTAAAAACAAAGACGGAGAATGCGGCACAAGTATTGTTGTTGAATTTGTCGGCAAATACCAAAGGTTTCAAAAGCCTTTTGAGGCTTCCGATGCCGAATACACAGATATTCCTTTTTCGGAGGATTAAATGAATTTTGAAGATCGCAAGAAATACCAAGCCTACGCCACGGCTTGTATGAGAAATAAAACAAAGGTCAGATACGGCAGTGGGCTTTACCTTGTCGGAGCAATAATATACACGCTTCGAGACAGAACGGACGAGGAACTGTTCTCGGTGCTGTTGCACGACGTTAAGAGGCTCGACAGCTCAATAACGGTCGGTCTGGCGGAATTTTATAAGGCAAATCAAGATTAAAACCACCGCCGCCCCGAAAGAATCCTCGTGGTTACTTTGCAATCGGGACGGCAGAAGGAGGAAGAAATGAAACATTTAATTGTTGACAATTTTGCCGGCGGAGGCGGGGCGAGCACCGGCATTGAAATGGCAATAGGCAGGAGCGTCGATATCGCTATTAATCACGACCCCGACGCTATAGCTATGCACAAGGCGAATCACCCGCATACCAAGCACTACTGCGAGGACGTTTGGCAGGTAGACCCCGTTGAGGCCTGCGACGGCAATCCCGTCGCTCTGGCATGGTTTAGTCCTGATTGCAAGCACTTTTCTCGCGCAAAAGGCGGTAAGCCCGTCGATAAAAATATCAGAGGTCTTGCATGGGTCGCTATCAAGTGGGCGGCACTTGTCAGACCGCGAGTAATAATGCTCGAAAATGTCCCCGAGATACAGACGTGGGGTCCTCTCGGAGAGGACGGCAAGCCCATCAAAAAACGTGCCGGAGAGACCTTTGACGGTTTTATTTCCGCTCTGACATCTGGTATATCGGCAGATCACCCGGCTTATCAAGAGATGTGTGATGCGCTCTCAATTGATGGGTTATCTCAAATGGCACAGACGCTTCAAAACGGCTTGGGCTATGAGGTGCAATACAGGACGCTCAAATCCTGCGATTACGGCGCTCCGACGACCCGCACACGGTTTTATATGATTGCCCGCTGCGACAGGCGCCCTATCGTTTGGCCTGAGCCTACACACGCTCCCAAAGACAGCGACGATGTCAAGCAGGGGCGCAAGCTGCCATATCACACGACAGCCGAGTGTATTGACTGGTCGATACCCGCACAAAGCATCTTTGAGCGCCAAAAGCCGCTGGCAGAAAACACAATGCGTAGGATCGCGCGAGGCATTCAAAAATTCGTGATTGACAACCCCGAACCGTTTATTGTGACAGTTAACCATTCCGGCGATGGCTTCCGGGGGCAGAGTACAGATGAGCCGCTCGGAACCATTACCGCAAAGAACGGATACGGAGTAGTCACACCGACGATCATGTGCAACAACACTAACAACATCGGTGCAAGCGCTGAAGCGCCTCTCCCTACCGTCACGACAGGGAACCGCAACTATCTCGTGGCGCCCTCCATCGTTCCCATCGGGTATGGCGAGCGTAAAGGTCAAGCGCCGAGAGTTAACACTGTCGATGAGCCTCTCGGGACAATCGTATCGAGCGGCAAGCATTATTTGGTCGCGCCGACACTGATCCAGTACCATAACGAGACCGCCAAAGAGGAAGTGCGCGGGCAAGAGTTGACAGAGCCGCTTATGACGCAGGACACTTCAAATAGATACGCTCTCTCGGTGGCGCACATCATGAAAAACTACGGCGGAGGATATAACGGCGCTGGAAGCGCAGCAGACGCCCCGCTTGACACGGTCACGGCCAAAGACCACAACGCTCTTGTTACCGCTCACATCATGACAATGCGGAACAACATGGACGGTCAGCCCATCGACGAGCCGCTGACAACCATCTCCTGCAGCGGAGCGCACCATGCTGAGGTTCAAGCGTTTCTCGTTAAATACCTTTCCAACGGCACGGCAAAATCGGTTGACGAGCCGCTTGATACAGTGACGACAAAGGATAGATTCGCACTGGTGACCATTCACGGTGAGGTGTACATAATTACCGACATTAAGATGAGGATGCTGCAGCCGAGAGAGCTTTTTAACGCGCAAGGTTTTCCGCCAGACTACATCATCGATCACGATGCCGACGGTCATCCGTATGTTAAGTCAAAGCAAGTCGCACGCTGCGGCAACGCAGTCACCCCGCCTGTCCCGGCGGCTCTGGTAAGGGCTAATTTGCCGGAAGAGGCGTTAAAGGAGCGTGAAAGAAATGAAAGATTGGACGGGTAACAGTCGTTCGGCACACGCAACACTCGGCGCAAGAAACTACGCATTAGAGGAGCGAGAAACGGAGATTTCGAGAAATACTCCAAATCTAATGCGGTTACATACGCTTGGTTTATATGGGAAAAAGGTAACACCGAAGCACCTATTATCAAATGGTTCAACTGACCCGCAAGGATGATTTTTGCTCTCGTGGCGAAAAGTGCGAGAACAAAGGAGAGGAAGCAAAAAATGAAAGTATATGAATTGATGAGCGTTTTGTCACAAGCCGAAGCGGGCAAGGAAGTGACGGCTGTCATGTGCCTAAGTCCAACAGAGCTAATACAGCACGGCGACCGCATTGATGACGATTGCTTTTGCTTGCCTTTGGTGGTCGACATCGACCCCGAAGAAGGTAACATCACCTTGAAGTTCTAAGGAGGTCACAATGAAATGCCGAATATCAAATCCCAAGAGTAATCAGCAGGAGCTTGACAGGGCTATACATATTTCGGTCGCTTGTATGATGGCGGCGATAGCTGATATGGGCTATTGTGAGACGAGTTGTCGCAAGATTTGGGACAAGGCCATGCTCTATATCAATCAGGTCAAGGACGGTGCGCTTAGCATCGGCGAGATTTTTGAGATGCTCGAAGAAGAGTATAAAATTAAAATCAATTTTTAAGTAAGGAGTGATTTTGTGAATTACAGAAAAGCGGCGGAGGAAGAGCTGCGAGCCTACACAGACCTCAAGGGCAGCCTCAGCAACATAAAGCAGCGCATAGCCATGCTCAAGGACAAGTCGCTGTCGGTCAAGGCAGCCTCGTCGACAACACCCGTTATCGGTGGCGGGAATCGTTACGAAGAGGCCCTGATCGACTGCCTTGCAGAGCAGGCACGACTCGAGGAGCTGCTTAAGGTCAATTGGCGCAGGGTGCAATTGATTGAGCGAGGACTTAACGCTCTCGATGACGCCGAGCGGGCAGTGCTCAATCGCTTTTTGATCTGCAATATGCGCCCAGAGGCGGCTATCGACTGCCTTGTTGAGGAGCTGGGTTATGAGCGAGCGCAGATCTACCGCATACGCAGCAGAGCACTTTATCGGTATACGATCGCCGAGTTCGGTCTGCCGGAGCTCTGATAAAATGAGACAAACATGAGACGACAAATGCCGGAAAAGCTGCTATAATATAAAATGCGAGTGAGTGAGTAGATGGGTTTCTGCTTCTTTCTTTCCTCCATTTCTTCAGCCCCGTGGTTTGGTCGACTGCGGGACAACTTTAATAAGTAGGAAGGACTTATTAAAATTATGTCACAACATTAAAATATTTTTTAAAAAGCACTTGCAATTTAATCGCTATAGTGCTATAATAGCGTTGCCGTTATTCTTATATTATATTTTATATATAATTATTATGACTACGACCCCGTCCAAAGAAAAGGACAGGGTCGCAGGAGCGGCACACAGCCAGATTAGGCGTACGCAAGGACATGTAGTTTGCCTATAATTTTGCTGTGAATGCAGAGCATCGCTTTGCTGATGGCAGTCAGCATTGCGATGCTTTTCTTATGGTGGTCCGATTAGAGTGGTTATTGCGTCACTGAAGTCATTTAGAGAGGATATTGTATCAAAGACTCCCAAATAGCTAACAATAGCATCCCAAATAATAGCAGAAACATTATCAAGGTCAGGAGATACAGAAATCCTTGACCATATAATCAAAATTAGCGGTACCACAAACACAATTATACCTATAGCAGAAATAGTTTCGCTTATAGGGTGTGAGGCTTTTTTATGATTACAAGGAAACAGTCTTTCTATTACATAGGTAGCTATATAGAGCAAGGATATAACCAAAGCCTTCGGCGTTGAGAAGGCAGACCAAATAATAACGAACGGCACATTATCACCTCATTTTTAAGATGTATGCCCGTTCTGACTGATGTCGCTATTGTAATAATAGCATATTTTTTGCTTGTTGTAAATAGCAAAATGCCAAAAAAGCAATGTTTTGTTTGGCAAATCAGGCAAAAACGCAGAAATTTGAAGAATCTCAAAATTTGCTTTGCCTTTTTTGGTGTAAATGTGTTAATATAATATCCTCCACATTTTGTGCAATTTTCGATTTTGTAATTTGGCGCTTTTGTTTATACGAAAGTGCCTTTAATATTTTAAATCAAAAGAGAGGTGGTGAGTGTGGCGCTTAACAACAGGCAAGAGCAATTTTGCCGAGAATATCTGATAGATTATAACGCAACGCAGGCGGCGCTGCGCTCCGGGTATTCCGCAAGGACGGCGGGAAGTATCGGGTCGGAAAACCTAAAAAAGCCCGAAATACTCGCGCGCGTGCGGGAGCTTCAGCGCGAAAAGGTGCGGAATCTTGCTATCAGTGAAGCCTTTGTTATTAACGAAATCATGGAAACATACAGGGCGTGTCGTGATAATCTTGACGGCAAGGGTGCCCTCAAGGCGCTCGAAATGCTGTCAAAGCACACCAATGAGCCGGATGACCCAAAGGGCGGTAAGGTGTATCGTATAGATCCTTTGCTGATAGCCGACAGCTTTGCCGCAGTGCGGCGCGACGTCCTCGCGGGCGGGCATTCGGAGTATGTTTTGCCCGGCGGCAGAGGCTCTACTAAGTCCTCATTTATCTCGATCGAAGCCATAGAAATATTAAAAAACAACCCGCAGATGCATATGCTTGCCCTGAGGCAGGTCGGCAATACTCTGCGGGATTCTGTATATAATCAGCTCCTTTGGGCGATCGACGCGCTTGATCTGAATGATGAATTTGAAACCCGAGTGTCGCCGCTTGAGATCACGCTCAAGGCGACCGGGCAGAAGATCTATTTTCGGGGCGCCGACGACCCTATGAAAATCAAGTCAATAAAGGTGCCGTTCGGCTATATCGGCGTGCTGTGGTTTGAGGAGCTCGATCAATTCAGAGGCCCTGAGGCCGTCCGAAGCATAGAGCAGTCAGCAATCAGAGGCGGCGACAGGGCGTATAAATTTAAGTCATTTAACCCGCCGAAAACGTCGAGCAATTGGGCGAACGAATATATAAAGATCCCGAGTGACAACCGCCTTGTGACGCACTCTACATACAAGAGCGTGCCGCCCGAATGGCTCGGCAAGGCTTTCCTTGATGATGCGGAATTCTTGCGGCAGGTCAATCCCGACGCCTATGAGCATGAGTATGAGGGCATAGCCAACGGCAACGGCGGCATGGTCTTTGACAACGTGCTTTGCCGCCAAATCACCGACGAGGAGATCGGACAATTTGAGCGGGTATATCATGGCGTAGACTGGGGCTGGTACCCTGACCCGTATCATTATGCGGCGATGAGCTATGACCCCGCAAGGTTGACTTTATATATCTTCGACGAATACCGCTGTAATAAGCGAAGCAACCGCGAGACCGCCGACGAGCTTTTTAAGCGAGGATTGACAGGCGAGGATCTCATTATCTGCGACAGCGCAGAGAATAAAAGCGTCGAGGATTATCGCAGCTACGGCCTGTTTGCCCGCCCTGCGGAAAAAGGGCCGAACAGCCGCAGCTACGGTATGAAGTGGCTGCAATCGCTCAGACAGATAATTATTGACCCTGTCCGCTGCCCGTCGGCGGCGCAGGAGTTTTTACATTACGAATACGAGCGAGACAGGGACGACAATGTTATTAGCAGTTACCCCGACGGCAACGACCACGCCATTGACGCCGTGCGGTATGCCATGTCGCCCGTCTGGCGCAAAAAAGGCAGGTGAGCCGCTTGTTTGATAAAATAAAATCATTTTTTCGTGAGGTGTTTAACCGAATGTTCAGCAAAAACGAGCTTCAAAGAGTTGTCGGTGATTCCGCTGCCGTTACCGATGAAATGCTTGCAAAAATAAACGACTGGCGCGATATGCTCGCGGGCTCGGCACCGTGGACAGGCGATTATGTTAAATCGCTAAGGATCGAGCGCGGTATTTGCCGAGAATTTGCCAACGTGGCGGTGCTTGAAATGGAGAGCAGCGTCAGTGTGCCGCAGCTCGACGAGCTGTATCACGCCGCTATCGCTAACCTTAACGAGGCGTTGCAGGACGGTCTCGGCCTCGGCTCGATGATAATCAAGCCCCTCGGCGGCAGTAAGGTTGAGTATGTGCCCGCCGACCGTTTTATCCCCCTTGCCTTTGACGATGAGGACAGGCTTGTTAAGGTCTGCTTCATCGACAGCCGCAGGGTCGTCGATGATGATATATATTACCGATTTGAGACGCATGATCTGAAGGACGGGGTTTTGTCTATCACGCAGCAGGCGTATCATTCACGCTCTGCCGGCTCTCTCGGTTCGCCGTGCCCGCTCGGCAGTGTAGACGATTGGGCAAGGCTGCCCGAGGTGATAGCCTATGAGGTAGATCGCCCGATATTTGGTTATTATAAAAATCCGCTGTCGAACGATATCGACGGCTCGCCGTGCGGCGTTTCCATATTTGATTCGGCGCTTGACAGTATAGCCAAGGCGGATAGACAATACGGCCGCCTTGAGTGGGAATTCGAGAGCGGAGAGCGAGCTATCCATGTTGACGTTACGGCGCTTGAAGCTCGTAAAAACGCGGACGGAAAATTCAAGCTCCCCGCGCTTAACAGGCGGCTTTACAGAGGGCTTGATATAGCGGCGGGCGAGGGCAAGGAGCTGTTTGACGTTTATTCGCCCGAATTCCGCGACGCTTCCATAAGGGCGGGGCTTGAGGAATACAAGCGGGCTATCGAATTCTCGGTCGGTCTCGCCTACGGAGACCTTTCCACGCCCCAGCTCGTCGAAAAGACGGCGCAGGAGATAATCACGTCGAAGCAGCGCAAATACAGCACTGTGACCGCTATACAGAGCAAGCTCAAGACCTGCCTTGAAGGTCTGGTATTCGGGCTTGCTTTTATTAACGGGCTGACCCGTTCCGGCTATGAATACAGCTGCACCTTTGAGGACAGTATTCTGACGGACGACGAAGCCAGGCGCAGCATCGACCGCCAGGAGGTAGCAATGGGAGCCATGCAGCTTTGGGAATACCGTGCAAAATGGTACGGCGAGGATGAGGCGACGGCAAAAAAGGCGGTTGAGGCCGCCACCGACGGAGTAGCGGAATAATGGATCACTCTCTTGAAATAGAGCGCCTCATGCGCGGAACACAGCAGCGCATTATGTCTGACGTGGTGCGGCGCATCAGGATAAATCAAAACATTACCCGCACGGCCGATTGGCAGCTCGAGCGATTGACGCAGCTCGGCGAAAGCAAAAAGGAAGTGCGGCGGATATTGCAGGAGCAGCTCGGGCTGACCGCCGACGAGATCGAGGCGCTTTACAAGGAGGCTGCCGAGTCGGGATATGCCCGCAGCGAGGCGCTTTATAAAGCGGTCGGGCGTGATTATATCCCTCCCGCCGAAAACGCCGTGTTGCGGCAACTCATATCCTCTGCGGCGAAGCAGACCGGCGACGAGCTGCAAAACCTTACCCGCTCGCTCGGGTTCGCCGTCAATCAGGGCGGCAGGCTCAAATTCAAGGGCATTTCAAAATATTATCAGGACACCCTCGACGGAGCTATTACGGATATCTCCTCGGGGGCTTTTGATTACAACACGGTCATTAAGCGGGTTATTACGGAGATGACAAACAGCGGGCTTCGTACCGTCGATTATGCGACGGGGCGGCACAACAGGATAGATGTCGCAGCCCGCCGCGCCGTTATGACCGGCATGAATCAGCTCACGGGCAAGGTGCAGGAGGACAACGCCGACAAGCTCGGCACAGATAAATTTGAGG
>OIWT01000993.1_pt1 | contig 36424 bp, 34 predicted proteins | sample 1587701 | NCBI WGS metagenome assembly OIWT01 (sample SAMEA3888904, study PRJEB22519) | human gut metagenome | biome: human gut; feature: human-associated habitat; material: faeces | place: Denmark | collected 2009 | reverse complement strand
GTTTCAAAAAGACAATTATGGATTATATCGCCGGAAAATATCCTGATCTTGTACCGCTTTACGATGAGATCTATAACAAGCATAACCGCAGCTACTTTGAAGCGCTTGAAGCAAAAGCTGAGGAAATGGCTGAGAAGTATGATTGTCCCTTTGTGGATAATGAAATGCCTTATGGCAGAGTCCCGCAGGGACATCCGGTGATCGTAGATTATTTCTATCATGAGGAAATCCGTGGGACAGAGAATACCGGAAAAAGAAATCGCTAACTTTCAGTTTGTCGAGTTGCCTTTTCAAAAAAGCACCCGTACACTTTGCCTTGTGTACGGGTGTATTTTTTTGAAACCCTGACTAAATGACATTGGAGATCATATCCCCTTTTTACGGAATTGAGGTTTCAAATCCACCCGTTGACACGATTCCGAACACGTTCCGATATGAAAAATGGACATCTGAACCAAGATGTTCTAGCCCATATCTGGTTCAGATCTGGACCACTTCTGGTTCATGAACCAGATGTGAACCAGATAATTGAGATCTGATCCAGAACTGATACAGAACCGATCAGAATGAAAGACTGATGAAAAGGTTTGATGCCGGGTCGGAAAGCCCGGTCTTGTAGGACGGTGTAGATGGATCGAGATTGCACCATCATGCTTGTTTTCCGATCCTCAGAAGCACCTCCATATCGGATCTGGTGATCGTCATGGACACGGTCCCATCTGAGAACGTGTAATGCAGATTGCCACCGATGCTCTCGAAGACATCTGTGAGATGGAGGGGATAACCGTATTCGATCATACCCTCATCCACACTGAATGAGACCGATGGGTCTATGGCCTTGACCTCCTCGGGGATCGGCACGTGTCCGTCCCTGAGAAGGAGATCCGTGATGTCGAGGGTGATGTGTGGGATGCACAAGATCTCGGCATCATTGGATTCCCTCTCGGCCTTCCTTTTATCCTTGGACTTCCTACGATGACTCATTGAGGACCACCGTACCTTCTCCTGAACTCCCTCATGAACCCGTGCTCCGCAGCACCGTTCCTCTTCCTGGCCCATTCGTTCTGCTCCGGATCGTCCGTCATGTCGGCTACCGGGGTGAACTTATCAGGATGGTTGAGCACGTATGCGATGACCTCCTCCCTGTTGATGCGGGGGGTATTGGGATTGGAGAGGACCTTCCTGACGTAGTTCTGGTTCATGGCGACGGTGTTGGACCTGGGCATCCTCTGGTTGAGATAACCCTCGGTCATGGTCCTGCGCTTGGTGTTCATACCGGGGGCGAACTGGACCCATCCGGGAGGAGGGGTGGAACCCCTCCCCTTGGATGCGGGGAGAAGGGAGCACAAGCGAAGACCCCGTTGAAGTCGAACCGTACTTCAGTCTAAGGTACGACGGAGGGGCTCTGCCGCTCTATAAAGAAAACATAACGAAGAACGGCATACCGATGACGAGATGGTCGTCGGAGATAGAGGGATTCTCAGAGGAGAAGGTCTCCATCGAATGGTTCAAACACGGGACCAGCGAAAAGGTGGATCCGTATAACGACACAACTCTGGAAACAAATTATCTTGCGGGACCTGCACTTGCCGGAGGTTACGACGTACTTATAAAATACGACGGTCAGGAGGTCTACAACAAATACGTGGTCATAGAGAAGACCAACTACGTCAAGATCTCCCAGGAGTCCGAGTTCACAGAACGCATTGAAACAAACAACGGATACGACACGGCGAACTACGCCATCGTGGCCGAGATGAACGGCAAACTGTATGCCATGGGGTATGAGAAAAGCGGAGAGAGCCACGAAGCGGAGGCCATAGAGGTCTTCGCGAACGAGGACGGCTCCATAACCCTGGGGGACACACACGTACTGACGTTCATCCCAAGTAAGAACAAGTTCAACAACAGCCTCTGGGACTTCGGTACCGGAAAAAGAGGAAAGGGCACCATGCTGGTATCCGGAAACGACATCGGATCGTTCTACCCCCCTAACGAGACCTATAAGGAATACGGCATAACCGTCAAATTCTCCGACGGAGAGAGCGAATCGTTCTCGGTAGGCGGCAAGATGATGCCGTCCGGATCTGTGATAACCTATAACGCAGGCAAGGACATCAACAGCACATATCTGCGCCTTGTGAAGAACGAGGACGGGACCGTCTGTTTCACCGGGACCTCCATAGAGAACGATATCAGGGACTGGTCCCCCGTATACTTCTACAAGGAATACGTGGAGATCGTGGAACCCGAATTCACATGCATTTTCGCAGGGGACCTCAACAAGATATACGACGGAACACCCGTGACGATAGACACTTACAAGGACATCATCATCTCCGGCTCGTACTTTAGCTGGGAAGAGGTATGCGGATATAGTTCTAAAACGTTCGAAGTTGATGAGGGATCCGCCCTCGCCCTCCCTTATTGGATGAAGGTCGAGGATAAGGAAGGCACGCTGTGGGATTACAGCGGATATGTCGTGAACGATAAACCGACCGGTGTCATTTCCGGACCCAAGGATATCGGATCATACATTCTTGTAATCAAGACCAGGAACACGACCTCCGACGAATTCGAAAACGCCGTCTCCGTCAAATTCGAGATCACCAGCGACCATGAGCACACCTTCGGTGACTGGGAGAAGGTCGATGACGACTACCATTCCAGAAGCTGCGAATGCGGATACTTCGAGAAGGCGGAACACAGTTGGAACGAGGGGGTCGTGACCACCGAACCCACCTGCACCGAAAGAGGAGTGAAGACCTACACCTGCAGCACATGCGATGCGACGAAGACCGAGATCGTAGGTGCCACCGGACACTCCTTCGGAGACTGGACCGAGAAGGACGGCAACGAACACACAAGGGTCTGTTCCAAGTGCCAGACCTCGGAGACCGAGGCCCACAGCTGGGACGGCGGCGAAATCACCTCTGAACCGACATGCACCGAGAACGGGACCATCACCTACACCTGTGCATACTGCGAAGCGACGAAGACCGAGATCGTAGGTGCCAACGGCCACCATCTCACCGAGTGGATCTACTTCGACAAGGACACCCACAGGAACAACTGCGACGTATGCGACCACTTCGAGGAAGGGACCCATACATGGACGACGAACGGACCCTCCGAAGACGGACTCACCACATACATCTGCGGCGGATGCAACGCCACCAAGGTGGAGGCCACCGTGACGGCCGAGACGGACGGCGGATCCGCCACGGTCAGCGGCGACACCATCTCCGACATACTGTCCCAGATGGAAGGATCCGCAGACGAGAAGAGGGTATCCATCGACACCGCCGGCATGGGCAAGGTCGTCCTCGACCAGAATTCCGTCAGCGGACTCACCTCCGCAGATGCCATCGTCGACCTGACATTCGGCGAGGGTACACTGACGATATCCAAGGACGTCCTGAACACCGTGAGCGACGGAACCTCCCCCATATCCATCTCCATGAACGGGGTACAGAAGGAGGAACTGACGGATGCCCAGAAGGAAGCCGTCGGCAACGGACTCGTATTCCGCTTCGAAGCCTCCGCAGGCGACGAGAAGATACACGAGCTCGGAGGAACCGTGACTGTATCGGTGAAGTACGAACCCAAGGAAGGGGAGGATGTCTCCGCCCTTAAGGCGTACTATGTAGACGACGAAGGAGAACTCCATCTCGTCGGAGGATACTACGACGGATCCGGACACTTCGTGTTCGACACCGACCACTTCTCCTACTATGTGGTCAAGGGCGCCCAGGAGAACGGAGGAGGGGACGACGGCGGCGACATGACGGTCTACGTGGCCGTCGCGGCCGTGGCGATCATCCTGCTGGCCGTCCTCGGATTCGTGTACATGAGGAGACACTGAAACCACACCACCCGGACGGGAGACCGTCCGGGAAACATTTTGATCTCTTGCACATGCGGTCTGCGGCGATACGGCTTTTTGAGAATACACGCCAACCGACGGAATGACCGACAATGGGCATGGAAGGGAGGATCGAAAAGTCTGGCACATCGGGATCCCTTGGAACCGTCGCTCCGACTCCCTGTCGATGAACCTATATAGAGATTCAATAATCCGGTTACCATACCGTGCCATTTGCTGGCACATATCATACCGGCGATAACATGACCTTCTGGAACGAAGAACTTGAGACGATGCCTGTCGAGGAGCTCAAAGAGATGCAGTTCAGGCTCCTGCAGAACGAGATCCGCACCATGTACGAGAAGTCCGAGTTCTTCCGCGGGAGGATGCAGTCGGTAGGACTCACCCCGGACGACATCACCGATATGGAACAGTTCAGGAAGATCCCCTGTATGAGGAAATCCGACCTCAGGGACAACTACCCGGACGGTCTCTTCGTCAGACCCTACGACGAACTGGTCAGGATCCATGTGTCTTCCGGGACCACCGGCCGCCCCACCGTGGTCGGCTACACGCAAACCGACATCGACAACTGGTCCGAGTCCCTCGCCAGAGGACTCACCTCCTTCGGCGTCGGGAAGAAGGACGTCTTCCAGAACATGCACGGATACGGACTGTTCACCGGCGGTCTCGGAGTGCATTATGCGGGAGAGAAGGTCGGCGCCACCGTCATCCCTACGGGCGTAGGCAACACCGACAGACAGATCCAACTCATGCAGGACCTCCCCGTCACCTGCCTAGCCGGTACCCCGTCCTACATGTTCCACATAGCGGACGTATGCGACCAGAAGGGCGTAGACATACGTAAACAGACGAAGGTGACCAAAGCCCTCGCCGGAGGCGAACCCTGGTCGGAATCCATGAGGAAGAAGCTCTACGACAGGACCGGCATAAAGGCATACGGATGCTACGGAGCGAGCGAATTCTACGGCCCCATGTTCCTTGAGTGCGACGCCCAGTGCGGGATGCACGTGTGGGCGGACCTCACCCTCATCGAGATCCTGGACAAGGACGGCAACCCTGTTCCGGACGGGGAATCGGGAGAGGTCGTCGTCACCATGCTGCAGAAGGAGGCGTTCCCCCTCATCAGATACAAAATCGGCGACATCTCCACCCTCACATGGGAGAAATGCAGATGCGGAAGGACCCACCCGAGGCTCGGGAGGATCACCGGAAGGGCCGACGACATGATAGTCGTCAGAGGGATCAACGTGTTCCCGTCCCAGATAGAGAGCGTCATCGGGGAGATGCCCTTCCTGTCCCCGTTCTACCACATCACCCTCACCAACGAGAACTACATGGATAAGATGGTGGTGGATGTGGAGGTGCTTCCCGAGTGCCTGCCCGACGATGTGAATGCGATCAACGAGATGTCCGCCAAAGTACAGGCCAGACTCAAGGAGATCCTCAACCTCAAGGCCGTCGTCAAGATGAACCTCCCCGGAACCCTAGAAAGGTTCGAGGGCAAGGCCAAGCACGTCACCGACAACAGGTCCTGGGACTGATCCGGGTCACGTACGCTCGCCGCACGTCTTACGCCTGCCGGACCTCAGATCCCTGAGGAATCTGTGACGGTACAGGAAATAGGCCGAGGCCTCGGTCACCGCAAATATGTGGCACAGGTAATGCGGCTGCAGGAAGACCGACAGAAGCAAGGTCAGCCCCGCATAGGTCATGGTCAGGCTCGATATGTTCTGATAGAAGATGCCTTTGGCATGGTCCACCTTCCTCACGGCGGCGAACTCCGGATTCCGGTCGTTGGGTATCATGTAATACATACCGAACGCGATCAACACCACCCCTGCGCAGAGTAACTGTCCCAGGCATCCCCGAAATACAGGACGTTTTTGGCCATCAGCCCTGCGCCGTACATGGAAACAAAGACCAACACCGCAGCCGATATGGAAAGGGCCGCGGCGGTCCCTAGTTCCGAACGTCTGCGGGAGGGACTGCGGAGGGATGCGTACATCAGTGCGGGAGGTACGGTCACGGAGAAGACGGTGAGGACCAGGAAGTAACCGATGGACCTCCACCCGCTCTTGTAGAACAGACCCATCTTGTCGAAACTGCCCACGAACGGATCGGGTATGACTGAGAAAACGAATATCTGGATGAGCGGGACGGTCAGCACCATCGCGGCCAAGGCCGTCCATCTGCGGTCTATTCCCCATTCCATGGGAAGGGAATATCTCCGAGATAATTAAAAGATGTATAAATTTGTACAGTGTATGACCGGCCCCCTCTTGAAAGGGGGCCGGTGTGTGTTCTAAAGAATCGTTCGCTGTCTGATCAGATGTCCCTGAAGGAGACGGAGTACTCCATCTTCTTCGCTCCGAAGTACTTCTGAACGTACTTGGCGGTCTTCTCGGGAGGGAACTCCCTGCAGGAGAACACGTCGATGAAGCACCTGTCGGTGTCCTCGGCGAAGTGGCCGGAGATCATGGAGGTCTCGATGAGCTGGCAGAGGGAGTATCCCTGTACCTTGGGCTCGTCTCCGAAGAATACGACGTAAGGCTCGCCGTATCTCTTCATGTTGATCTCCTTGGCGAGATCGATGGCGAACTGGGTGATGTGTTCTTTCGAGGAGATCAGGTCGTGGTCGCACTCGCCGAGATCGATGCTGACGAGCAGTCCCCACTGCTTCTCGTTGTTGTATTTCGCAATAGCCTCCTCGTCGGAGAGGAGAGGTCCGGCCTTAGGTCCCATAGAGTACATTTTTAACGCCTCTTTATGACACACAGTATTGTGCTTGACATGGGCATCAATTCCTGATATTAAAATCGAATCCCGTTATTAGGTGATGTTAACTCCCTATTCCGACAAGGGACAAAACGATATGTCTCAAAGATTACAAAACCCCCGTTAAACAATACAGGCCTCCGGAGACGGATACCGCTCCCCGGCAAGGTTTTTTATCCGGCACCGATATAGGCGGCATGCTAGTGACAGAATGATTTCTTCGATTTTCGAGGTTCTGATGCTTCTGTGCTTCGCGGCCTCATGGCCTTTCAACATCGCACGCTCCTACCTGTCCCGGACGGCCAGAGGGAAGAGCATAGTCTTCGAGGTGATCGTCGAGATAGGATATTTCTTCGGCATCGCCAACAAGATCGTCAATGACCAGATCAACTATGTCATCGCATTCTACATCCTGGACATCGTCCTGGTGGCCATAGACATGTGCCTGTACGTGAGAAACAGAAGACTCGACCGGCAGAACCCGTATGCCCCTGTAGAAGACGGACATTCCCCCTGAATACACACTCTTCCGTGGTGACAATCCGTCCAAATACGATGGGGGGCGGGGCATCTTCTTATTTATGCAGGAACATACGGAGAAACATGATAGTCGAGAGCGCCGGCTTCACGGACGGCAAGATCGCAGACAAGTACGGAGCGAAAGGGACCGAATTCGGAGCGGGCGGCATGCCTGCGCTGTCGTTCCCCCTGAGGATCTCGGGAGCACCTGCGGGCACCGCATCGTACGCGATCGTGTTCGACGATCCGGACTCGGTCCCGCCCTGCGGGTTCAAGTGGGTCCACTGGCTGGTAGCCGGCCTCAAAAAACCTTATCTGGACGAGGACGCGTCCCGCCTGGACCCCGACATCGTCCAGGGAGCGAACAGCTGGATGGATCGCGGGACCGACAGGAAGGGGGCGAGCGCATACGGCGGACCCTCCCCTCCCGACAGGCCCCACGAATACGTCCTGACGGTCCTGGCCTTGGATTTCGAACCCGTCCTGAAGAACGGGTTCACAGTGGAGGACCTGAACAGGGTGTCCAAGGGACACATATTGGCGAAGGCTTCCATAAAAGGCGTGTACTCCCCGAAGGAATGACCCGCCCGACCGTTTTGTCACCGAACAACCGTATTGAGCAGAGACGATACCATGTCGACCGAATCAACAGCAGACGCGGAGACCGTATTCAGAAAAGCACAGGAACTGGCGAAGAATGGGGAGACGGAAGAGGCGTTCCGGCTCTACATGGAGGCCGCGGAGACAGGTCATCCTATAGCCGCATACATGGTCGGACAGCACTACGCGGTAGGTGCCGCAGTGGAGAAGAACGAAAGGGAATCCATGTTCTGGACCACATATGCTGCCACCGACGGATACGTCCCGGCCAAGGGGGTCGTGGTGAACAGGCTGGTACGTTCCGACGGTCCGTCCGACAGGAACATATTCGAGTACGCCTCGGGAAAGGCGGAGGCCGGTTCGGCCGCCGGCATGTACATAGCCGGCATGTGCTACGACCTCGCCATAGGTACCGACCTGGACGACGGGAAGGCGTACGAGATGTTCTGCAGGTCCGCCGATGCGGGCAACCTCGACGGTGCATGTCAGAAGGCCCTCTGCATCATAAGAGGGGCCGGTACCGCACGCGACAAGGCCGCAGGGGCCGCCATGCTCAAGGAGATCTCCTCCAAAGGCAACCTCCGTGCGTCACTGAAATACGCATGGTGCCTCGAACACGGCGTCGGGACCAAAAGGGATCCGAAAGCCGCCTTCAAGATATATTCGGAACTCGCCGACAGAAAGATACCTGTCGCACAGTACGAGGTAGGCAGATGCTACATGGACGGCGTAGGCGTGGAGAAGGACGCCAACGTGGCCTACAGCTGGTATCTTGTGGCACAGACGGTCGGATGTGTCGAGGCAGACTACGGGATGGCCCGGTGCCTCATGGGCGGCGTAGGTGTGAACCGTAACACCGAAGAAGGGCTGAAGATGCTCATGTCGGCCGCGGAGAGGGGTTCCGTGGACGCCATGGTCATGCTCGGGCAGCTCTATTCCAAGGGAAGGCTCGTTAAAAAAGACGCCAGGAAATCCTTCGAATGGTTCAAGACCGCCGCAGACCTCGGAAACCCGTTCGCCGAGCTCACCACCGGTGACAACTACTCCGAGGGGAACGGTACCTCCAAGGACGCATCGCTCTCGTTCAGATACTACCTGCGTGCGGCCGTCCACGGCAGTACGCAAGGGTGCCACATGGCTGGATCCGACCTCATATCCGGCAACGGCGTCAAACGCGACGAAGAGAAGGGATTCCGTCTCTGCAGCATGGCGGCCGAGGACGGGTACATGAAATCCATGTACATCGTCGCCAACTGCTACGCCCACGGCAGAGGGGTGGAGAAGGACTCCGAGAAGGCATTCAGACTGCATATGGAGCTGGCCGAGAAAGGGTACATAAAATCCCAGCTGTACGTCGGCGAATGCTATTACCATGCCAACGGGGTCGGCGAAGACTATGCGGAGGCCCGCAAATGGTTCGAGAAGGGTGCGAAGGAGGAGAATCTCTTCTGCCAGTATTACATGGGGGACATATACCACAACGGACGCGGGGTCCCGAAGGACGATGGGAAGGCCACGGAGTGGTACAGGAAGGCGGCCGCACAGGGCCACACCCTGTCCAAGAAGATCCTCAATGCCATGGGCGCCGCCGAGGCCATACAGAAGGAGGAAAGTCCGTTCGACATGTTCAGGAAGGATGCGGAGAAAGGCAACCCCCAGTCCATGTACATCGTCGGAAGATACTACGAGGACGGTATCGGCATGAACAAGGACGTGGAATCCGCCAGGATATGGTATGAGAAAGCGGCCGCTGCCGGCAACGAGGCGGCCAAGAGGGCCTTGGCCGCCCTCGACAGGAAGGGATAAGACCTTGGATGTGAGGACGTTCGTATCGATCCCGATTCCCAACACATCCGGGCTCGACCCGTTCATGAGGGATCTGAAAGGGATACGCGGCATAAAGCCGTCCCCCACGGCGCAGATGCACATCACCCTGAAATTCATAGGGGACATCCCCGAGGAGAAGGTGGATGTCGTCGAGGAGTGCGTCCTTAAGTCCGTATCCGGGATATCCAAGGGAAGGATCTCGGTGAAAGGTACGGGTGCCTTCCCCAACCAGAAAGCCCCCAGGATCATATGGGCCGGGGTCGAAACGTCCCTTCCCCTCGAAAAAATGTCCGCCGACATCGGAAGCAGGCTGGAGGCCGAAGGGATCCCATTCGATACGAAACCGTTCAAACCCCACATCACGGTGGCGAGGGTGGAGGGAAGACCCGACATATCCAGGATTCTTCACAATTATTCCGCTACGGAGTTCGCTTCGTTCATCTGCCCTGCGGTACTCATCATGAAGAGCGAGCTGTCGCCCAAGGGTGCGACCCACACCATAATGCGGATGTGCGAACTGCGCTGAATTCTTCAGACTGGGGTCATCTGCGACATCATGGTCCGGGACCTGTTTTACAAACGTAGTCGTCTGTAAATATATCGACCCCCCGATGCATGCAATAGGCAGAAAAACGAAACCCGGATCCCTTCGCTCCAATAACATCATGTCCCTATTATACGATACATGCATGTCATATGTCCATGGAACTGGATTTCGAGAACCCCGAGAAAGCCATAGACATGGTAGATGAACTCGAAGGAGAGGACCTCCTGTGTGCTCTGAACGAGTGTGAAGCCGCCATTTACAACGGGGAGACCGGCTTGGACAGACTAATGGACAGACTTACCGAGAAGGCGGGCTCCATACAGAAGGCCATACTGGACTCCCACCCCATGGGGGAGATAAAGGTCAGAGGGGATTGCTTCTTCCAATCCGTATGTTGCCAAAGATTCAAAGATGATGTCGTCTCCATGAAGGTACACATCGCCATCGACGACTGCATGAGCGGTGCATTCTCCATGTACACGGTCGATCCGGAACTTGCGGAGGCGGCGGCCAGATCCGAAGGATGGGATCCGGACGGCGGATATATTGAGTTCGGAAAATGCCCATACTGCGGGAAAGAGATGGATGAATTCATGATCCCGATCGACGAGGAGTGATCCTCAGACCCGGCCTATGCCGACACGAAAATAAGACTGCCGGGGAAGGAGGCACGTGTGCACCGAAAAAACCTCCTTCCGCCGACATTCATTCATATGACCGTCCGACGGAGATAAAACCTCGCATCACATGTAATGTGTAAGTCTGGGAGGACATAGGAAACGATGATATACGGATCATGTCCTCGGACCTCCATGGTCTGCAAGATAACGGTATCCGGAAAGACCACGGAGGTCCCTGCAGGAACCACCGTGATGGACGCTGCCAAGGAGGCAGGCATCGTCCCGGACGCATACCTTTTCCTGATCGACGGAAAACCCGTCCCTATGGACACACCCATTGCCGACGGTCAGACCGTCAAGGCGATGAAGGTCGCATCAGGCGGATAAAAGCCTGTCTATGGCCTCGAAATCCAGACCTGCCTCCTCGGCCGAATCGAGGAGCTCGTCCAGATTCTTCACGAACTCGTCGTGTATGTCCCCGTCGCCCAAACTTCCCTTCGAATCGGACAAAGAATCCTCCTCGGGGAATTTCAGAAGGGCGTACGGGACGATACCCAGACATTTCATTCCGGTAAGCTCCTCCACCTTCCTTATGCCTGATTCCAGGATGGATGCGTCTCCGCGGAAACGGTTTATGACGAATCCCTTCAGCAAAGGCCTCAGATCCTCCGGGAGAAGGAGCCAGGTACCGTATACTGCGGCGAACACACCCCCGCGCTCTATGTCCCCTATAAGTACGGATTGGATCCCGCGGGCCCTCATCATACCGATGTTGGCCATATCGGTGTCCATGAGATTGAGCTCCACAGGGGATCCGGAACCCTCGCACACCACCACGTCGTTGTCATGTGCCAGACGGTCGAATGATTCGCATGCCTTCTCCATTATCTCGTCTCTGGGAAAGTAAGAACCGCGTTCCGTGTCCATGAAAGGCTCCCCCCTCAGGACGATCTGCATCCTGCCGTTTCCGGAAGGCTTCATGAGAACGGGGTTCATATCGCCGGTGGGCTCGATACCGCAGGCCCATGCCTGGAAGGCCTGACCCATTCCGATCTCCTTCCCATCCTCGGTCACATAAGAGTTGAGGGAGAGGTTGGAAGCCTTGAAGGGGGCGACCTTGAGACCCTTCCTGACCAGATGACGGCAGTATAGGGCGTCCAACGTGGTCTTTCCGGCCCCGGACGATGTACCGAGGAACAGTACGGACCTCATTCCTCCACCCCCGCGATCCTCTTGAGCGCATCCATGTCCAAACCCTCCTCGAAACCGTCGGCGAGAATATCCAGATTCCTGTCCACCACCTCGTCGTAATCCTCCGGCTCGCTGACGGGGACCGCCTTCCCGTCGTGCTTTATCATAGATATGAACTTCTTCCTGAAGGCGGGCTTGTCCAACACCCCGTGGATGTATGTGCCGTACAGCATCTCATCCTCGCGGACGGATCCCTCCACCTCGTCCCTGCGATCTACGGCGGTCATCCTGAACAGAGGCTTCTCCTTCACATCCGTCATGCCCATGTGGATCTCGTATCCCTCCACCTCTCCTCCGCCGTCGATCATCACACAGCGGTCGCGGACGGTCCTTTTCTTATATTCTTCCCAGTAGGATTCGTTGTCGAAGAATCCGAGCCCCTCGGTGTCCCCGGCGGTCTTCCCTTCGATCCCCTTGGGGTCGTGGAGCACCCTGCCCATCATCTGATAGCCGCCGCATATGCCGAGGATGGGGACCTTGCCCCTCATATCACGGATCGCTTCGAACATCCCGTTCCCTTTGAGCCATTCGAGGTCGTCGATGGTGTTCTTGGTCCCGGGTATGACGATGGCGTCCGCCGAGCGTATTCCGTCGGCGGAATCCACGAACTCGACCGTGGTGTCCTCGGTGTAGAGAGGGTCGATATCCGTGAAATTGGCTATCCTCGGGAGCTTCACCACGGCTATATGCAATGTGCCAGTACCTCTGGACGTCCTGTCCCTGAACGCCTCGGAATCCTCGGAAGGAAGGTCGAGGCTCATGTGGGGGATGATACCGATGACGGGTATCCCCAACATCTCCTCCAGCTTCTCCGCCCCCGGCCTGATCTTGTCGAGGTCCCCGAGGACGTTGTTGAGGATTATGCCTTTGATACGGCCCCTGTCCTTCTCTGGCATAAGTTCCACCGTGCCTACGGCATAGGCGAAGGACCCTCCCCATTCCACGTTGACAACGAGTATGCATGCGGCATCTGCGACCTCGGCCGCCCTCATGTTCGCTATATCCATGTCGTAGATGTTTATCTCCGCAGGACTTCCCGCACCTTCCATCATAACGTAGTCGTACCTGTCCTTCAGGAACTCCATGTTCCGACGGACCGTTTCTATCCCGGGACCCGGGACGAACTTCCCATAGTAATCTGGCACATCGTAGTCGCCGAACGGCTTGCCCTCGACGATGACCTGCGACACGGTGTTCCCCTTGGGCTTGAGGAGGATGGGGTTCATATGGGCGTCCGCATTGCGGAGTCCTCCCGCACGGGCCTGGAGGACCTGGACCATGGCGATCTCGCAGCCTTTGGATGTGACCCTCGAGTTGAGACTCATGTTCTGGCTCTTGAAAGGGGCCACGAGGTATCCCATCCTGTGGAATATACGGCAGAGGGCGGCGACCGTTATGGATTTCCCGGCATCGGAAGTCGCACCGAGGACCATGAGCGCCTTCCCCTTGTGCCAGAACCTCCTCTTCGCCTCGGGGAAGACCTCCGAGAGGAACCTCGGGTCCCCGGCCTTGAGACCCAGCTCCTTGATCTTATCGAAGGTGAACTCCACCACCTCCGGGCGGTGGCAGAAGAGACAGTCCTCGCAGGACCATACGGGTTTCCCATGGCGGGATACGACATCGTATCCCATCGCCGGATCCCTGCACGGATAGAACGGACAGTAGCAGAAGGAGCAGTCCTGGCCGTCGAAGTGGCAGGGGTTGTAGTCACAGCCCCTGTTACAGCCTATGTCCCCTTTCCCTATCTCCTCCTCGACCTTCTTCCTGATACAATCCGTGGTCTCTCCTCCTGTCTGATGTATGAACGCATCGGTGATATTAAATTGGATACACTATTCAGTATATATTCCGCCCCCTGCATGCCGCAATAATGTTTTCACATGGAAGGCAGACCGGAGACGGATACGCCGTCGCTGGGTATGATGTCCATCGCATCCGGGGTCTGCTGGATATTATGCAGGAGACATAGGTGACAAAAACCGTCCCCGGAGGGCCTTTAACTTTCAAAAGTTATGAGAACTCGTTAAAAATAAAAACGATCCTCCCGTATTATTCCCGATGGGAACCGATTTTTCATTCGTACATTGTGCAGACCTGCATCTGGGCAGCAGATTCTACGCCGTGACCGAGGAGAACCCCGGACTCGGGAAACGCCTATACGACTCCGTCTTCAGATCATTCTCCAGGATAGTGGAGCTGGCGAAGGAGAGGGCCGACTTCATGGTCATATCCGGAGACGTATACGACGACACCAACCAGACCCCGAGAACCAGGCTGTTCTTCTGCGAAAAGATGAGGGAATTCGGAAAACCCTGTTTCATAGTGCGCGGGAACCACGATTTCAAGACGTCGTGGGACGGCAGCATAGCATACCCGGACAACGTACGCATGCTGGAGGGACCGGACGACCGTATCGTGATGAACATCGGAGGCAGGGAGGTGGAGATAATCGGTTCCAGCTACACGACGATGCATACATCGGAGAACCTGGCGGCCGGGATGCACGGCACCCCGGGGATGTTCACTATAGGCATGGTGCACTGTTCCGTCGACGGATACTCGGATAACGCCGATTATGCTCCGTGCAGACTCTCCGACATGATAGGGAAGGACATACAGTACTGGGCCCTGGGACATATACACAAGAGGGCGGTCCTCAAGGAATCGGACCCCTGCATAGTGTATCCGGGGAACATACAGGGCAGATCCCCCAACGAGACCGGGAAGAAGGGATGTTACCTTGTATCCGTGACCGGAGACTCGATGGAGAAGGAGTTCGTACCGACGCAGGAGGTCCTGTGGAAATCCGTCAAGGCCGATATAACATGGAAGAAGGACGTGTCCCAACTTGTGGACTCGGTGATACCCGAGTGCCCCGAGGGATCGGTGGTCTGTCTCACATTCGTAGGCAGGGGTCCCCTCAACCATGTGGTGAGGTCCGATCCGGAGGGTATCGCCGCCGCCATCGCGGAAAGGGCGAAGTGCAGTACGGATGTCAGAGGGATCGAGACCCGGCCGGACGCCGACCTGGAGGCCGCCGCACAGGGCAAAACGCTCGTATCCGGGGTGCTGAGGACGGCCAAGAGGTATTCGGAGCTTTCCGACTCGGAGCTCCTCGACCTCCTCTGTCCGGAGGGCCCCGCCTCCGACATGCGCCCGTACCTGCAGTACTATGCTGAAAGAGGGGAACTGCGCAGGATGGTGGACGATGCCGCGCTCGCCCTCGTCGACAGGATATGGGAGGGAGGACGGTGAGGATCCTCCGCATACGCATCGGGTCCTTCGGATCCCTCTCCGACAAGGAGTATACGCTCGACCCGGGATTGAACGTCGTATACGGATCCAACGAAGCTGGCAAATCCACCCTGCGCTCGTTCATCACCAACACCCTGTTCTCCAAGACGAACGTGAGGTATCCGGAGACCAGGAGGTCCGACTGCGGGAAGCTGGAGGTGGAGATGTCCGACGGCGGCAGAAGGACGATAGAGAGGGACGGGAAGAAGTCCATCGGATGCGTCGACGCCGAATGCGGGATCAGCGGCAGGGAATACACCTCCATCTACTCCATGCAGCCGGACGACCTCCGCAACACCGCCGACCTCGAGAAGGGGGACATCCGGAACCGTTTCCTGACGATACCCGGAGGAAACGACCTCCCCAAGGTATACAGGGACCTGAAGGAGGAGAGGACGTCGTACGTCCCCGACGGACGCCGGAGCGAGAAGTCCAGGATGTCCGTGCTCATCAGAAAGTACAGCGAGGCCAAGGAAGAGGTGCTCCGCCTGCAGATGCGGGAGGATGGGGATGCATACTACAACTCCCTCGTGGAGAGGGAGAGGACGCTGTCGGAGGAGATCGAGAAGGCCAGGGCGGAGACGGAGGCCTGTGAGAAAGTCAGAAGCCGGGCGGGATTGGAGAAGGAGAGGGAGAAGACCCGCGAGACCATGGCCGGACTCGAAGAACAGGAGAGGGCCCTGTCTTATGCAGGGAGATACGGCGAGGAGGACAGGAGGAGGGGTGCCCTCCTCCAGGATGCGTTCGAGAGATCCGACAGGGATGCGAAGGCCGCGGAAAAGGATTACGAAGCGGCCGAAAGACTGCTGGACGGCCGCGACATACCTGCCGTATACAGACATATGGACGACATAGGATACCTGAATTCGCAGAGACAGAGGTACAGGGAACTGAATATGCGTCCGAAGACCCGTACCGAAGAAAAGCCCCATGCGTCCGGACGGAAGGGAGGACTCCTTCCGCTGGCGGGGATCGTCCTGATCGCGGCAGGAGCGGTCTTGACCGTGTACGGCACCATGGCGGGGATCGCCGTCATCGTCGCAGGGGCCGTGGCCGCCGCCGTGCCCTTTCTGAGAAGAAGGGTCGGATCCCCGAGGAATACGGATACATCCGGACCAGATGTCCGGAAGGAACTCGAGAGGTTGGAACGTCTGGCGGACAGGGTGGCCGAGGACGTCGGTATCGAACGCACATCCTTCGACACGTGCGTTACATCGCTCAACACGGTACGGGACCTGGTCCATGCCCTGGAAAAGGCCGACAGGGACCGTAACGGAGAAAGGGCGAAGAGGGACAGGGCGAAGGATGAGCTGGACCTCTTCTACTCCGGATTCGGAGGAGAGGAGGGGTTCGACAGGGCCATGAAGGACATGGATTCCCTCAAGGACGTCAGAGCGCGTCTTTCCGCCCTCAGGGAAGGGACCAACGCCTCCGAACAGGCCGCGGATGTGGACCCGGAGAAGGCGGAGGAGGACTATTCTTCCGCCAAGAACAGACTGAACGGACTGTCCGAGGAGTATGGGAGGACCGCACAGGCGCTGAAGAACATCGAGGACGACCTCACGGTCGAGGATGCGATAACTGAACGGTCCCTTGCCGAGAACAGGGTGTATTCCGCCGCCAAGGAATGGGCGTCCCTGATGCTGCAGCAGCTTATACTGGACGAGGCGTCCAAGGAGATGTACTCGGAGAACAGACCGGACGTCGTCATGAACGCGGACCGCTTCCTGTCGCTCATGACCGACGGCCGCTACGGCATGGCATCCGACCCCTCCTCCGACGACCTCATGGTGAGGGACCTCGTCACCGGCGACCTGAAGAACTCCAAACAGTGGTCCACCGGACTCGAGGACCAGGTGAAACTCTCCCTGAAGATGGCCGTCTCCCTGAGCCTTTCCGCAGAAAGACCGCCTGTGATACTGGACGACGTCCTGCTCACCTCCGACAGCGGCAGGAAGGCCGGCGCATGCGAAGCGATCGCCAAGCTCTCCCGCGACATACAGGTCATCTACTTCACCTGCGACAGGGAAACACGGGACCTCATGGAGGGGACGGGTGCCCGCATCATAGCGGTATAATCCATCCATCATACGGATGCTGTAAAACTTCTTACCAACCTTTTATATCTATTATTATTGATACCCTAAATCACCAAGGGAAATCCGTTTCCCTGTTCACATATCACAATCATCCGCACGGAGATACGCTCCCGTGCAATCACCGCCGCAGCTCCCGATGAAGGACACCTGGGCAATTCAAACGATGGGAAGATTCGAAGGTCCGGACAGCCGAAAGTAGGCAAAACTGGGACCGTTGCACCGATAAGTATCGGCAGAACAGGGTTACCGTATTTTTCTTGTTACAAGAACCCGGAGTGGTTTCATTGAACAGCATTGACCCTAACGCAACAAAATACATGGTGAAGGCCAAGATCAACGCCGACGGGATCGTCGACAAGCCCGACGTCGTCGGAGCGATCTTCGGCCAGACGGAAGGACTTCTCGGAGACGACCTCGACCTGAGGGACCTGCAGAAATCCGGAAGGATCGGAAGGATAGAGGTGGACGTCGTCTCCAAGGGAGGGAAGTCCGAGGGGATCATCTACATGTCCAGCAGCCTCGACCAGGTGGAGACTGTCATACTCGCCGCCGCCCTCGAGACCATCGACCGTGTCGGACCCTGCAAGGCATCCATCAAGGTCCTCGGAATCGAGGACGTCCGCATCACCAAGAGGGAGAAGATCGTCGAGCGCGCGAAGGAGCTCCTGAGCTCCCTCGTCGAGCAGTCCAAGGGAACCAGCGCCGACCTCGCCCAGAACATCAGGCAGAGCGTGCAGGTGGAGGAGATCACCACCTACGGCAAGGAGCGCTGCCCTGCCGGACCCAACGTGAAGAATTCCGAGGCTATCATCATCGTCGAGGGCAGGTCCGACGTCCTCAACCTTCTCAGAGCCGGAATAAAGAACGCCATCGCCGTAGAGGGAACCAACGTCCCGAAGACCGTGCAGGACCTCTCCAGGGAGAGGGTTACCACCGCCTTCGTCGACGGAGACAGGGGAGGGGAGCTGATCCTCAGGGAACTCTTCCAGACCGCCGAGATCGACTACGTCGCCCGTGCACCCCGCGCCCACGAGGTCGAGGAGCTTTCCGCCAAACAGCTGGTGAAGTGCCTCCGCAACAAGGTCCCCGGAGACCAGTACATGGAGATGAACGGCCTCTCCTTCGAGGAGAAGGACCTCTCCGCGGAATCCAAGGAGGAACTCGAAGAGCAGGAGGATGAGACCCCTGCGGAGGAGGAGTACAGGCCCAGAAACCACCGCAACGGATACGAGGACCGCGACGAAGACAGGGGCACCAGGAGACGTGAAGGCAACGGCAGGCGCTCCAGGAAGACCTCCGACGAGGAGGATGAAGAAGGCAGGTACGGAAAACGCCGCGGAAGGAAGGGAGACCGCTTCGACAACGAATCCGCCGACAGATACAGGAAGAAACCGAGGGAGAGTTCGTTCGAAGAGGAGGAACCCGTCGAGGATCAGACCGTGGACACCATCCCCGCCAAGAGGAGGCTCATGGAGGAGACCCCCGACGAGGAACCCGTGACGGAAGAGCCTGCTGTAGAGGAGACCCCTGTGGTCGAAGAGACACCTGTGGTCGAAGAGACACCTGCGGTCGAGGAGCCTGTTGCAGAAGAACCTACTGTGGAAGAGCCTGCTATGGAAGAGGCACCCGTCGTCGAGGAACCTGCGGTCGAGGAGCCCGCAGCAGAAGAACCTGTCAAGGAGGAGGCCCCTGCAGAGGCGGCCGCCGAAGAAGAGGAGAAGCCCAAGAGGACCATCAGGGCCCCGAGGACCCTCCGCGGAAAGAGGGACATCAAGAGCGACAAGATCCTCACCCCCGAGCAGGAGAGCCTCAGGGACACCCTGTCCGACATCACCGGCACCAAGAACTCCGTCCTCATGTCGGAGGACGGCACCGTCATCGACAAGGTCGAGGTGAAGAATCTGGCCAACTACCTGAAGGAGAGCGATAACGAAGACATCCGCACCATTGTCTTCGACGGGGTCATCTCCCAGAACATCCTGGACATCTCCTCCGGCAAAGGCATAAAGACCCTCGTCTGCAAGCGCAAAGGGAAGATCTCCAAGCTGCCTGCCGACATCGTCGTCTGGACCAGGGACGATCTGGTCTGAGGTCGTCACATGGCAGCAGCAAAGAAAAGGGCCGTGGAGACATGGGAGGATGTCGAGGGGATGAAGAGCACCGCGGAGGTGCTCATCCCCGCCGACCCTCTGGACAGGGTCCTGGGACAGGAAGAGGCCATAGAACTGGCCAAGATCGCCGCCATCCAGCGCAGGCACCTGCTGCTGGTGGGCCCTCCCGGCACCGGGAAGTCGATGATCGCCCGTGCGATATCGATGAACCTCCCCAAGCCCCGTCAGGAGATCCGTGTCGCCCACAATCCGGAGAACCCAGAAAGGCCGTTCCTGGAGATCCTGGACGACAAGACCGTCAAGACCGAGGAGGCGGCCCAGCAGGAGAGCGTCGGAAAGCTCATAGACCCCGAGAAGGCCCCTGCGAAAGTCGCACAACGTCTCGGATACTATTGCTCCGCCTGCGGAAGCTATTCCGCTCCCGAAGACCTCAACTGCCCCAACTGCGGCAAGAGCAAGATCGACAGGGGAATCGCCGGAAACAACCCGTTCGGAGACATCCTCGGCATGCTGGAGTCGGCAATGCCCCAGATGTCCGCGGGCAAGGAGAGGGTGAACACCACCCGCCAGCTCGCCGACGGTACGGAGGAGACTGTGGTCTTCGAGAGGGCGGGGAACAAGATCAGGATGTTGGACACGAAGGCCCTCCAGAAGAGGAACAACCTCCAGAAGAAATCCAACACGAAGACCCTCGTAAAACTGGACAGGGACCCCTTCGTCATGGCCACCGGAGCCTCGGAGACCGAGCTCCTGGGAGATGTGAGGCACGACCCCTACGGCGGACACGACAAGATAGGGGTGCCGGCATACCAGAGGGTCATCCCCGGATCCATCCACGAGGCCCATGAAGGCGTCCTGTTCGTGGACGAGATCTCCCATCTGGGAAACCTCCAGAGGTTTATCCTGACCGCCATGCAGGACAAGAAATTCCCCATCACCGGCCGCAATCCGCAGTCCAGCGGGGCCAGCGTCAAGGTCGACAACGTCCCGTGCGACTTCGTATTGGTAGCCGCCTGCAACATGCAGGACCTACAGAACATCCTGTCCCCCCTCAGGTCGAGGATAATCGGGAACGGATACGAGGTCCTGGTGGACACCGCCATGCCCGACACCAGCCACAACCGCGCCAAATACGCCCAGTTCGTTGCGCAGGAGATCGCCATGGACGGACACATACCCAATGCGTCCATCGATGCGGTGGAGGAGATCATCCTCGAAGGAAAAAGGCGTGCCAAGGCCGACGGACAGAAGAACTCCCTCACACTCAGACTCAGGGAGCTCGGAGGACTCATAAGGGCCGCCGGAGACGTGGCCATCATGGAGAAGGCCAAGCTCATCACCGCAGAGCATGTGAAGAAGGCGAAGATCAGGGCCCGCCCGGTGGAGGACCAGATCAAGGAGAGGTACGGATCGTACCAGAAAGGTATGACCAAGGACGTCTCCGACGCCCAGAACCAGAACTCGGAATACTACTTCCAGAACGAGCACATCGACGGCTCGGACAGTATGTTCAACTGAATTCCGGAAAATGATTTACTCCCGGGTCTTCCTCGACCCGGGACGCTATCATATCAACTTATCGTCGTTATGACATTGAACTTCTTCTGGAGCATGTCCACCATGTTCTGGGATTTCTTATGCCCCATGTCAGCGGCCTTCTTGAACCACCTCATGGCCTCGAACTCGTCCTGAGGGACCCCTTTCCCGGCATGATATGACAGACCCACATTGAACATGGCCTTCAGCATCCCGCGCCCGGCGGCCTTCTTGAACCACTTCAGGGCCTCTGCGTCATCTTTGGGTACGCCCTTCCCGGAACGATACATCATCCCGATGTTGTACTCGGCCTTCTCGCTCCCCATGTCGGATGCCCTGGTATAATACTCCAAGGCCTTCTGTGCATCCTACTCCACTCCGATGCCGCTGTCGTACATGACCCCGAGATTGTATACGGCCTTCGGATTGCCGAGATCTGCGGCCTTCATGAAATACCCGAAGGCCTTGTCATAGGACTGCTCCACGAAATGCCCGTAGTAATACAGGACTCCGATGGAGAAGATCGCATCCGGATTCCCATGGTCTGCGGCCACGGAATAGTGGCTGTAGGCCTTCTCGTAGTCCTGATCGACGCCGTACCCCTTGTCGAGCATGCGTCCCATGTAATATTCGGCCTTGATGCACCCGGCCTTGGATGCCTCGGCGAAGATCCCGAATGCCTTGGCATCCTTGGACCAGTCCTCGCCCTCGGTGTAGAATTCCTTAGCCTGTGTGAAAAGGTCTTTGGCGCCTTGGGAAACCATGCCCCGGCGATATACGACCGGATTTAAAAATTCAATTACCGACACCGAACACGTTGGCCACCATACGTATGCCAGTGCCGCCGTCCTCGTAGAAATGTTCCATCCTCTCCACCGGCATGAAGCCCCTGCGGCGATAGAAGGATATGGCCTCCGAATTCGTCTCCCTCACCTCGAGCTGTATGGACCTCGCCCCGTCCATCATGGCGGACCGACGGAACCTGTCGAGCATTCCCGAACCTATTCCCTGACCGCGGAAACCTCTTTTCACACAGAAAAGCGCTATGGAGACACGCCCGCCGGAGAGGCGGGACCCGGCCATGTATCCGATGATGTCTCCCGTGAAGTCAGTGGCCACGATCTGTCCTCCGGGCCACTGCATCATGAAATAATCGACGATGCTCGGAACGAAATAGGAATCCAGGGACTCGCATATGAGGGCATACGCCCTCGAAGAATCCTCGGGTCTCATCTTCCTGATCTCCATCCCATATCACCGTATCCGCCGCTGGGTCTGTCGCGGAAGAACGCGACGACCGTCCCTATGAGGAGGATGACAGCCGCCGACAAATAGATAACGTATCCCCCGTGGTCTTCGGAAGGTACGGTGAACGATACCTCCTCCGAGACGTCGATACCTTCCACCGACACCGATGCCACATGATCACCGGACGATACGCGGAACACCGCCGCCGATACATCCGTGCACCTCTCCTCCCCGTCCACCGCCCACAGGAATATGGACCCGGCCGGCCCCCTGGCACGAAGGACCACAGCGTATCCGCCGCTGCCCCTGACCACCTCCGCGGTAAAGGAAAGCCCTCCCTCTTCGACGTCCGTACGGCTCACCCCGAAATCGGAAAGGAACAGGTCTGCGAAGAAGGACGCCACCTCCTCCGAGACGATGAGGACGGCGACCTCTCTGTTCCTGTCGAAAGACGTGGCCGTCCAATTGACGGACCCCACCCATACGGATCCGTCGATGACGATGCCTTTGTTATGGATGAGGGAGAACCCGTCCCCTCCGTCGACGGCGACCGCCTTTATGCCCGTGGTCTCGTTGATGAGGTTCACGGTCGATACATGGGCACCCCCTCCCGACTGGGAGGAATCCAGTATGAACCGGACATCCAATCCGCGTGATGCCGCGGATGCCATCCATGCTATGGGCGTGTCCCCGTTCACGGGCGACAGCGAATCCCCCAGGTCCATCTCCTCCGCATATATCCTCCTCTCTGCCGAACCCATCATCATACGGAGGGTGGAGAACGAATTGTCCGGAGAAAGTACGGGAGATACGGAGGCTTCGTAACTACGGTATTCTGGCACATCCGGAGGTACATATGACAGGGTGTCCCGATAGCCCTTGAGATCGGGGTATGCGTCCTCCAAACACACCGTATCGCCCCATATGGTATCGAAGTCGTTCTCGAAAACCCTCTCCATATAGCCAGCATATCCCTTTCCGGAGATCACGGCCCCCCACCCCCTGTTACCGTTGCCGTAACCCATGTTGCCGGATGTCCAATTCTCGGACGTGATGATCACGGTGTCCCCGTCGATCACAGCGTATTTGTTGTGGACGTAGACGAACCTCTGCGGGTGGTCGCCGAAGTTTATCAGCCTGACATCTGCCCCGCCGTCGTCGATGGATTTCAACAATGCCAGCTCCGTGCTTATGTCCACTCCCAGCGGCTCAGCCTCCGCCAGTATCCTTACGGATACTCCGCGGTCGCAAAGGGAGGAAAGAAGAGCTATGACGTTCGGACACGATATGAGATAGATGGAGATGTCCACCGAACACGATGCGGATTCCAACGCCTTGTATATCGGACCTCCTCCGCTCTCCGGAAATGAGAACGGAACCACGGAGGCCTCGAAAGCGGATGTGCCAGGAAACACGTAGTTTGTCCATCCCGCCCTCGTCACCATCCAATCGGAAGACGTATCCGTATCCGTCTGGGACGTCCTCATGGCATATGTGAGGGAGCTTATCCTCACCGGACTTCCAGACCACCCGTCCGCTCCGAGAGACCCTCCCCAACAGACCTGGTCTATTACCGAATCCCCTACCTTTAGAACGACCTCGTCGCCGGAATCGGCCAATATGAAACGTCCGGTACGGGTGATGCACGGATCATCGGTCTGGATCGTCCCGGAGCGCGAGCAGAACCAGTTCTTGCCGACCTCTCCGACAATTGTCAGACGTTCCCCGGGATGCAGGACCGTGCTTCTGTTGAACGTCAACGTACCCTCGCCATCGGTCATGCACCACCCCATCAGATCCACTTGGCTGGCACATACGTTCTGTATCGATACGCCCTCGTCATAGGGGTTGACCTCCGTTATGAGGACGGAGGGGGAAACTGCGGCATCCACGGGATCATGAATGGTCGGACCCAGCAGCGACGTCGTGGCAGCGACGATGAGAATGCATAGCAGTACCTCGGACCTCGTCCTCATACGGAGGTCTTCCGGTCTGAGGATTTAAAGCCCGAGGACTGCATGTAATAGGTTAGTGTTCACTTCCTCTTCTTGGACGAGGAGCTCTTCTTCGAAGATGAGGGCCTGCTTCCGGAACCGGACTTCTTCGTGGATGAGGAAGAGGTGGCGGAACGTACGGCCTTCTTCGCGGATTTCTTCATCGCGGTGGCAATGATCCCGACGATCGCCACAGCGGCCGCTCCGAGATAATACATGAGATTGTGCTCCTCCTCTGCATTGATCTTCGAGTAGTCCGCATTGAAGTAATTGTCGAAATCGGTATTGAAGTATGCCGCATAGTAGTCCGTAACCTCGGAGGAATCTATTATGGCGGCCGCCTCGCGGTTCCTATAGAACGAACCATCGGTCCAGTTGACTGATCCCACCCAGACCTTGTCGTCCACGATAACCCCCTTGTTGTGGATCTGCGGGAATGCCTTCGTCTTCTCGTAGATGGCCGCCTTTATCTGGGTATTGCCGTTCAAGGTCTGGACCAGTGCGTGGTGTTCTTTAGAATCCTTGTCCTCCGATGTCTCATATGTCCCGTTGAGGATGTATTTCACATCTATTCCCTGCCCGGCCTTGTCCGACATGATGCCGATAAGGCTGTCTCCGGTAAGTGTGGAATTATTCTTGTCGATATCCAACTGCTCAACGTATATGCGGCTGGTAGCGGAACCCATGAAGTATTTCAGAGCACTTTTGGAATTATCAGGAGAGGTGACCGGGGCCACTCTGGCGGAATACGTAGGCGAAGAGTAGTCATCGCGTATGGTGTAACTGATATCCCCTGATGCGACTATGTCCGGATATACGTCGTCAAGGGTCTTCACATCTGCATTGGAGACATCATAGTCCCCTTCGAAGACTCCTTTCATATGTGTGGCGTATCCGGTACTTTCTATGACGGCTCCCCATCCCCTGTTCCCTTTGCTGCCCAGATTCGCATCGGTCCAGTTCTCCGAGGTTACGACCACGGTCTCATCGTCGATGATGGCGTACTTGTTGTGGATGTATGTGTACCTCTTATCTGACGAATCGCAACCAGGATAGTTGATGATGTTGACCTCTCCGCCGACCGATTTCAGCTGCTTGAGCATGGACATCTCGTTGTCGGTATTCACTCCCAGAGGATTCCCCGATACGAGGACCCTGACGTCGACGTTCTCTGATTCCTCCAGATCGCAGAGGAGGGCGATGACCTCTTCGCTGCCCATATAATAGATGGAGATATCCACGGTCGAAGTGGCCTTGGAGAGCTCCGTCAATATGGGCGTGCCTTTGCTTTCGGGAAAGGTGAACGGAGTCACCTGTGCTTCATAATATGTAGGTGTGAATGAAGGGTCCGCAGAAGACACAGACCCTTCGTCACCGCAGATGACCGTAGGGGATATTACTACGGCTACGGCCAGAACTGCAAGTAATATTGTCGGTATATCCTTCCTTTTCAAGTACATCCCGAAGGATGATACACATTCTGATATACCGACTTTTTGATTGGTCCCATCAAAGGGCGCTTACCAGGTCGGTGAGCACCGCATACTGGTCCTTGGCCTTGACGACTCCGGATGCCAGAAGCACTCCGTCGGCACCGAGGTCGATGGCGGCGGCGACGTCCTTCCCGGTCTTCACCCCGGCCCCGCATAGGACGCGCACGGCCTTGTTGACGTCCTTGACGGACTCGACCGTGCTCTCGACTATGCGCGGGTTGGCGGTGGTCACACTTATATCCCCTCCGATCAACTCGGGAGGTTCTACGGCTATGAAGTCGGGTGCGAAACGTGCCAGAGACACGGCGGTATCCACGGTATCGGCGCAGACGACGGTGGTGAGGTCGCATCCGATGGAAAGCTCGACGCATTCCCCCACGACCTCTGCATCCACCTTGTGTTCCGAGTGGTTGATCAGAGTACCTATGGCGCCGCACGACCTTACCATGGACGGGGTCACCCATCCGGTGGCGGAACCGGGCGCGCGGGGATCCACGTTCTGCGAGAGGACGGGGATGTCCACGGCCGCGGCGACCGCCGCCAGAGATACCACAGGAGGACAGACGGCTATGCAGGCGCCGGTCTCCTCAGAGACCTGCTGGCACTTCTTCGCCAGCTCGACGGCTGCGGCCCCGTCCACCTCGCGGTAGGCCTTGAAGTTGACGATCACCACGTGTTTTCCCAGTTCAGTCAAGGGGCTCGAACCTCTTCTTGAGATCCTCGAGAACCTCGGGCCTGGAGGTGTACTCCATCTCCTCTGCTCCGAGGATAGAAGGCTGGAACGGTCCCTGGGCCCTCATGAGCCTGCTCGCCTTGATGGCGTTGGCGCGGACGTTGTCCCAGGTGTTGTTTCCGAAGATGTCTACGGGGATGTGGTCTCCGCCCTTCACTCCCTGGGGCTCGAGTCCCTGGAGGTGTCCCTCGCAGAGCTGGAATCCGAGGGCGCATATTCTCGGAGGTCCGTCGTAGTAGACGGGGTTGGAGTCCTCGGGCGAGCAGGGGTAGAACGCACCGATGTGCGATCCCCTCATCCATCCGGCGACGAGCCAGGTGTTCTGGAACACCTGGGTGTACTCTCCGACGGAGGGGAATCCGCTCTGTGCCCTGCAGATGCAGACGGGGTCGTCCTTTCCGACGTACCTTCCGGCGGTCATGTTGAGCTTGTCGGTGGATACGACGCAGGCGGGTCCGAGACCTGCCCTGCTGTTGATCCTCTTGATGGCGTATCTGGAGGTGTCTCCCAGAAGGCTGAGGATGCTGAGGGTCTCCTCGGGGGAGGACATGACGACCTTCTTGTGGTCCATGACATCCTGGATCTCGACGTCGAATCCCATCTTGGCCCTCTTGTCGATGACGAGGCCGGTGGTGGTGAAGGGGTCGAGGAAGATCCTGGTGAGGATGGGCGAGTATGCGGAAGGCTCGGTCTTGTCGGCCATGAAGAACACGAGGGGCTCGGAAGGCCTCTCCTCGAAGGTCATCTCCGCGGAACCGGGTCCCGCTCCCTTGACGTTTCCGGAGAAGGCGTCGGTGAGGATGTCCTGTCCGGCGGCGTAGAGGTGCATGGATTTGGAGATCTTGGTGGCCTCCTGGAAGCACTCCCATGCGGCGGTGTGGACCTCTTTGTTGCCCTCGCCCTTGTAGTGGGTCATGTAGAGGTTGATGTCGTCGCCGACGCGGGTGACGTAGAAGTCCTCGATAATGCCCTGCTTCTGTTTGTCGGTCAGGATCTCTTTCGCTTTGGCCTACATGGAGGGATGGGGGGTCATGTGACCGCATATCGATCCGATGTCTGCTTTGATGATTGATACAGTGACTTTTTCAGCCATGGGTTCACCATTATTGTGCGCTCCGACGCTCTTTATATTATTATAAGTTACCTTTGAAACAAAGCGGGAAGCATGTCCGAAATGACCGATATCCCCGAAAAAATGCGGAATCCGCCTTACTGATTCTTCGCCGAGAACCTGGCGACCATGCCGGCAATGTCGCCCTCGCTCATGTTCTGTATGACGATCCTGCCGGGACCCTTGAAATCGGTGACGCACTCATCGTCGTCCCGGGTGTCCTCCGCCTTGCTCCTGATGGACCTTATGCTGTATTTGACGGAACTCTCCCATGCCAGGGCATGGGACGTGGACACCGTGTAACGGTCGTCCGGGCGGAGGTCCATGGTGGTGAAGTCCCCGCACGATGCGATGAAGGCCGTCCCGTCCCCCGAGACCTTGAGGAGGACGAGCCCCCCCTGGTCGAACTGGGGGTCTCCGAGATGTCTCTGCATCTCACGGGATATGGCGGTGCCCCTGGAACAGGCCAGCATACCGTGTTTCTGCATAATCCAATCGCCCCTCCCCAGGTCCACGTCCATGATCATGCCGGGTACGGAGGGCCCCACGGTCACCAGGCCCGTCCCTTTCTCGGAGGAATACTCCACCATGTCGATGAAGGAGTCGGAGAACATCTTCTTCAGACCGGATATGAAGGCGCTGTCGTTGATCTTGACGTTCACGTTGAAGGACTTGCTTATGAGCCTTCCCGGCGCGGTCTTCAGAATGTCGCCCGGTGCCAACTGCACGTTGAGGACCTGCGACATGATGCCGGTGATCGTGAACTTCATGTCCGGGCACATCGTCTTCATTCTTTTAAATCTGATGAGGGGGTGTAAGGACGGCCCTCTGCTCCGGAGCGAGCCTTTAATAAATGACCTGCATACACGCGGATGTTAATATGGCAACAGTCAGAGACTCAGGCAACATATCCGTGGCGGACGGCAAGGCCACCGTCAAAGGATGGGTCCAAGACATCAGGAACATGGGCGGCATCTCGTTCCTCATCCTGAGGGACAGGTACGGCACCGTGCAGATCACCCTTCCCAAGAAGAAGATCGAACCCTCCCTGTTCGAACTCATGACGAAGCTCCCCAGGGAGTCCGTCGTCTCGGTCACCGGAGAGGTCAAGGAGAGCAAACAGACCGCTCTGGGTCTCGAGGTCATACCCGAGGCCTGCGAGGTCTACAGCAAGGCGGCCACACCCCTCCCCCTCGGCGTGATCGACAAGGTCAACGTGGAGATGGACACCCGCCTCAACAACAGGTTCATGGACCTCAGAAAACCCGAGGTCAGGGCCATCTTCGAACTCAGGTCCATGATGGTGGACCTCATCAAGGAGGCCATGTCCCAGGAGGACTTCCTCAACGTCACCACCCCCAAGATCGTGGCCTCCGGGGCGGAGGGCGGCGCCACCCTGTTCAACGTGGACTACTTCGGAAAACCGGCATATCTGGCACAATCCCCCCAGCTCTACAAGCAGATGCTCATGTCCACCGGCATGGACAGGATCTACGAGATCGGCCCGGCCTTCAGGGCGGAGCACTCCAACACCAACAGGCACGTGACCGAGTTCACCTCCTTCGACGGGGAGATGTGCTGGATCGAGAAGGAGGAGGACGTCATGGAGATGATCGGAAAGGTCGTAGACCACGTCCTCAGAGGTCTCAAGGAGAAGGGCAGGAAACAGCTGGAGATCCTCGGCAAGGACATCAACGTGCCCGAACTCCCCTACCCCATCCTGACATACTCCGAATGCCTGAAGATCGTGCAGGACGCCGGCCTCCCGCTCAAAGAGGGCGACGACCTCGGGACCGACGGAGAGAAGATCGTCGGGGAGTACATGGCGAAACAGGGCAAGGAACTCTACTTCATCGCCGAGTACCCGGAAGAGGCAAAGCCTTTCTACATCATGGAGAAGGACGGTACCCCCTACTCGTTCTCGTTCGACCTCGACTACAAGGGACAGGAGATCTCCTCCGGAGGACAGAGGGAGCACAGGTACGACGTACTCGTGGCGAGGATGCAGAAGAAAGGTCTGGACCCCGATGACTTCGAAGACTATCTGGCCGCCTTCAAGTTCGGCATGCCTCCCCACGGCGGATGGGGGATCGGCGTGGACAGGCTCCTCGAGAAGATGCTCGACCTGCCCAACGTCCGCGAGGCCATCCTCTTCCCGAGGGACCTCAGCAGACTGATGCCTTGAACACCGGATCTCAGATTCGGAAAAAGGAGGGGTTTCCGCTCAGATTCGGTCACCCCTCCCCCTTTCGCTTTTATACCATTCCCGCCACTGCGGTAACATATGGCAGCCCCCGGCGACACTTACGAACGCGAACTGAAATACCTCCTGTCCGGAGACGAGAAAGCGATCGCCAAAATGGTCAAGACCTGTGACGAGACGGAAACGCAGGCCTACGGTTCCATGAAGGACTTCCCTTTCATGGTCATAAGGGCGGCCGGGTCCCTCGGAGTGGACCTCGTGGCCCTCAGATGGGACTTCTCATTCCCCATCGAAGTGAAGAGCTCGGAGAACGACGTTCTGTATATGAGCAAGAATGCCAGACTGGTCGAGCAGGCCAACCGCATGATGGAGGACTGCGCCCGCTGCCACATAATCCCGATCTACGCCTACAGACTCAAAGGGGTCAGAGGGGACCCGTGGAGGATATTCACCATGCCGTCCGAAAGCAGACTCCGCGGAAGGGCCGCACTCCTGAAGGAAAGGATCCCCAAACTGGATGTGAGCAAGGGCGGGAACTTCGTCATGAGATGGAACGACGGGATGAAGCTGTCCGAACTGCTGTCGTATGTGGGAATGAGCAACTACGACGACAGGGAGTGAGACGGCCGTCGGCACTCATAGGGCTCATCACGGATCAGCTCGCATTATCCTCATCCGGCACGGTCTCGGAAGTTAATCGGCATCGACCGTTTAAGGGTGTCGGAACGATGGTGTCTGGGTCATCCCAGGATGTCCGTCATCCTCTTGACCGGGACGTATGCCTTCTCCTGCACATCGCGGTCCAGGACGATCTCCCCAATCTCCTTCTCCAGACATTCCAGGACGGACTCGGGACTGATCATCTTCATGGTCATGCACAGGGACTGGTTGGTGAAATAGAACTTCTTCCCAGGACATGCCTTCTCGAGCCTGTGTCCCATACCCCACTCGGTAAGGACTATGAACTCCTTCCTGTCGGATGCGATACAGTAGTTGAGGATGGCCTCGGTGGAACCTACGAAACTGGCCATCTCCAGTACCTCCAGTCTGCATTCGGGGTGTGCGACGACCTCCGCATCGGGGTGGGCCGCCCGCAGCTCCTGTACCTGCCTAAGGGTGACGCACTGGTGTACGGGGCAGAATCCGGACCAGAGGATGACGTCCTTCCCGGACTTCTCCCTCACATATCTTCCAAGATTTGAATCGGGGACGAAGATTATCTGGTCGTTGGGGACGGCGTTCACGACGTTCAGGGCGTTGGCCGAAGTGCAGCAGTAATCCACCTCGGTCTTGGTCTCCGCCGCAGTGTTGACATAACCGACGACGGCGGCATCGGGATATTTGGCCCTGACCTGTCTGATCTGCTCGGCGGAGCACATGGCCGCCATGGCACATTTGGCCTCGGGTTCGGGAAGAAGGACCTTCTTTCCGGGGCTGAGGATCTTGGCGGTCTCCCCCATGAAGGAGACTCCGCAGAAGACTATGATGTCCGCATCGGTAGCGGCCGCCTTCTTTGAAAGACCCAGAGAATCCCCCACGAAGTCCGCGAGGTCCTGCACCTCGGGAAGTGTGTAGTTATGTGCCAGGATTATCGCATTCTTCTGTTTCTTGAGAGCGGCTATCTGCTGCGCTACGGATTGCATGTTGCCGTGGCGTAGTACATCCGCTTTTTAAACATTGTTACCATAGCCGTAACAGATAATATGCCCGGAAACAGGGAGACTCTTGCGGATTCGAGGTTCAGATGCAACGACAGGGAACGTGCCTGTTTCGAAGCCGGCATAAAGATGGCCACCATATACCACCAGTTCGTCGGTACCCCCTTCTGCGAGAGGAACGTCGGCGACCTGGAGAAGACCATCGCCGAATGCATAAAGGTCCAACCTTACGTCCGCGATGCGGAGGTTTCGATACGCAGGGGATGCGGCGACAAGGAGGACCAATACTCGTACACGTCCCTCACGGGGGACATGATCGATGCGACGGTGGTCGTGGAGTTGGGCGGCGCCTCGGTGAAAGCGGCCATGAGGTACGATGCCGAGCTCGGATACCCCCTAATGTACATCGAAGACATCCAGTAAAACCATCCAATCGATGTACAAATGTATACAAAATCGGGCGTCCCAGTCCCGTAGAACTCCATCAATATTTATACTTTAAAGACCATCCAGATAGGGGGACAATCGCTTGGTGAACGAAATAAAGATTGGTATTACTGGACTTCCGGGCTCCGGTAAGACCTACACCTTGAAACGCGTTATAGAGATGCTCGGAAAAGACATTACGGTCGGCGGAATGATAGACGAGAAGATAACCGACGGAAGGCATGAGATCGGCATAAACGTCTGCAACCTCCAGACCGGAGAGAAGGTCACCTTTGCCAAACCGGGTGTCGAGAGCAAGATCACCGTGGGGAATCTCGGAGTGGACCTGTCCCTTTTTGAGTCCATATCCATCGACGCCATCAAGACCGCCTGCGAGACCTGCGACGTCATAGTCATCGACGAGGTCGGCAAGGTGGAGGTCGAGAGCCAGGCGTTCGTAGATGCAGTGAAAGACGCATTGGATGTCGACAAACCGATGATATTGACGCTCCATAAGAAATCCAGGAACCCCCTCCTGCAGGACATCAGAAGGAGGGACGATGTGAGGATCCTAGAGGTCACCCCCACCAACAGGAACCTTCTTCCGCACAAGATCATGCGCCTGATGAACGGTGAAAACATTTGATGCCGTCAGGAAACATAATAACCGAGGGGAGTACTAGGATATTGGTCCCCGAGGTGCATTCCACCCATGGTCCCGGGAAGATCAACGCCGGGTCCGTATTCTTCAACGAACAGATGGCGTTCAACAGGGACGTCAGCGTCATGCTTCTGAGGGCGCTTCAAAGACCCAGCATGACCGTGGCCGATGCCATGACCGCCACCGGGTCGAGGGCGGTCAGGATCGCCAACGAGGTCCCGGGGACGGACGTCACCGCCAACGACTTCGACGAGAACGCCATACCTTATATCGAGGCCAACATAGAGATCAACGGCCTGGAGAACTGCCGTGCATCCCACTCCGACATGCACTGCCTTTTCGCCGAGAACAGCTACGACTACGTGGACTTGGACCCGTTCGGGTCGCCGTCCCTTTTCATACAGTCCGCCATACGCGGATGCCGCAAGCGCGCCGTCCTGGCCGTCACCGCCACCGATACGGCACCCCTCGCCGGGGCTCAGACCCCCAAATGCAGGCGCAGATACCAATGCGAGCCCATACGCGGATACATGTGCCACGAAGGGGGGCTCAGGATACTCATGTGCAACATAGCCCGCGAGATGGGGAAGTTCGACATGGGCATGCGTCCCCTGCTGTCGTTCTACGCCGACCACTACTACAGGACGTATGTGGAGATCATCCCGGGGACCAAGGCCTGCGACGACATGCTGGCACATCTCGGATACATGCGTTACGACCAGAAGACCCTGGAGAGGGATTGCGTATACGAGTACGACCGCGACCACAGGCTGGGTCCGTTCTGGCTCGGACCCCTCTTCGACAAGGACCTCCTCGGAAGGATGTCCTCCGAGGGCATGGCCAAACAAAAGAAGTGCGATAAGATGCTGGACATCTGGAGGAACGAGATAGATTCCACCCCGTTCGTGTACGACGTGAGCGAACTGTCATCCTTCACGAAACTATCGCCTCCCAACATGGACGTGTTCATCGAGAAGATGAACGAGGTGGGGCCTACGTCCAAGACCCATTTCTCACCCACCTCCTTCGTTACGGAGCTGCCTCTGAAAGACATCCTGGAGATCTACCGCGAGAACGGTAACGAGACTCCGCGCGACTGAGGGATCTCCATCGCAGGGATCCAAGAGGGGACCGCGGGCATCGAGCAGCCTCCCAACGGATTCGTGCCGGCAGGCATCTTCGACCCCGTCCCCCTGACATTCAGGGACGGCAGGTATCTGGGACAGGACAACATAGGCTGGGACATAGTGGAAAGCGCCGTATCGCTCCTCTCGACCCTGGTATTCCTCAACGAACGCAACGGATACATGTACGAGAGGAAGCTGATGGAGTTGAAGGAGGCGGAGAGGATAACGTTCCAACGTCTCCGCATCAAAAGTCTCGACACATACGGTACGGCATCGTCCATAGACGCCTTCGAGGACGGGATAAACTGCAGGTACGGAGGGGATTTCGACGACGCCTCCGTAGACAACGCCTGCAAACTGGCAGCCTACGCCCTTACCAGCGGCGGGGCCGGAAGATATGCGCACCCCTCCCGCATAAGGGCCAACGACCACACCTGCGAGAACATCCGCATAATGGTCAGGAGGACGGTGGGGTTCTTCGCCAACATGGGTCCGGTCACGAGGATAGGATTCGACATGCCGGGAGGATACGGCGGGAGGATCACCGAAGGATACGGCAACTACCTCACGGGATCCACCGTCTGGGACATGACGACTTCCACAGAACCGCTGCCGAAGGATAAGGTCCTGCAGCTCCTCGTCCGGTACGTCATGTGCAGGCACTCCGACGACCCCGAGATAGGCTCCGTCACGAACATGGGGCTTGTCAATCCCCGCCTCAACTGCGCATACATAGTCAGCGGATCCAGGATAGATCCGTCTGTCATCGAGCACGTCGAGAAGGAGATCGTCGGATACCGACCCGATCCAACCGTGCGCGTACCTATAAATGTTTGAAGGCGATGGTCGTACGATTTCATATGCCTAGCCTAGCTGTCATCGGGTCCCAGTGGGGAGACGAAGGTAAAGGAAAGATCATCGACTATCTCGACGAGAAGGCGGATCTCATCGTCCGTTTCCAAGGCGGCAACAATGCCGGACACACCATCGTCGTCGGAGACAAGGTTTTCAAGCTCCACGGATTGCCGTCTGGGGTCGTAAGGCCGGGCAAGCTCGCTGTCATCGGAAACGGGACCGTGGTCAACATGGAGGAACTCCTCGACGAGATCGCCCATGTGGAAGAGGCCGGAGGGAGCATCGACGGTCTCAGGATCTCTGACAGGGCCGCCCTCATCATGAACTATCACAAGAAACTCGACGGTGCGGAGGAGAAATACCGCGGCAAGAAACCCGTCGGCACCACCAAGAAAGGGATCGGACCGACATACCAGGACAAGATCGCCAGGATCGGATTCCGTGCCGGCGACCTCCTGGAGGAGGACACCCTGAAGGAGAAGATATCCATGCTCCTCCCTTACAAGAAGGACCTCATGGCCATGATGGGCGCCGAGGAGTGCTGCTGCACCCCGGAGTCCCTCCTGGAGAAGATGAACGGATGGGGGATGAAGCTCGGCAAATACATCTGCGACACCTCTGTCCTCATCAACGAGTCCCTGGACGAGGGCAAGAACGTACTTTTCGAAGGCGCCCAGGGAGCAATGCTCGACATCGACCACGGGACGTATCCGTTCGTGACCTCCTCCGCCACCATGGCCGGCGGCATCTGCACCGGGGCCGGCATCGCCCCCAACAGACTCGGCGGCGTGATGGGTGTCGTGAAGGCCTACACCACCCGTGTCGGCGAGGGACCGTTCGTTACGGAACTGAAAGGAGAGGAGGAGGCGGAACTCCAGAAGAAGGGCGGGGAGTTCGGCGTCACCACCGGCAGGGGAAGGAGGTGCGGATGGCTCGACCTCGTCGTCGTCAACCACGCCAACATGCTCTGCGGATTCAACAGCATCGCCATCACCAAGATCGACGTACTGAACGACTACGACGTGCTCCCTGTGTGCACGGAGTACGAGATAGACGGCAAGAGGACCAAACACTTCCCCGGATCCATCAAACAGTTGGAGAGGGCGAAACCCATCTACACCGAATTGAAAGGGTGGAAAGGATGGGACGACACCGAGTCCGTCGTCAAGGGAGGATACGACAACCTCCCGAAGGAGATGAAGGACTACATCGAATTCATCGAGAAGGAACTGAAGACTCCCGTCGACATCGTCAGCATCGGACCCGACAGGGACCAGACGATCGACAGAAGAAAGGATTGGTGGAACTGATGGCATACTGTCCCAAGTGCGGAACACTCCTCAGTCCCAGCGACAGGTTCTGTCCCAAGTGCGGAACCCCTAACGACGGGAGCGCCTACGGAGGTACCGGGTGCGGGACTTCCGGCACCTATTCCCCTCCCGTGAACGACGGAAGCCTCGACACCGTGGCCATGCTGACCCTTCTCTGGGGACTTCTGGCAATCGCCATCGGACTGGGACTCACATCCATGGTCTTCGTAGCGGACATGGAGGCTGGAATGTACATGCTCGTCCTGATGAGCGGACTCATCCTCTCCGGACTGTTCTCCCTCATCACCTCCATCAAGGCGAAGAACAGGACCGACTACAACGTCTGCATATGGTGCTGCGTATTGTCGTCCATCTGCGCGATCGCGAGCGTCATCTGCTTCATCGTCGGGATCATCATCTGCTTCCAGATATCCAGCAAGAGAAGCTGCTTCAAATCCTGAAGGCCTCCGGGCCTTCTTTTCAGCCTCTATGACGTTTTGAGTGGGCCAGCGTAAAACAGGCTGAATGTTTATTTCG
>OIWT01000990.1_pt1 | contig 36534 bp, 34 predicted proteins | sample 1587701 | NCBI WGS metagenome assembly OIWT01 (sample SAMEA3888904, study PRJEB22519) | human gut metagenome | biome: human gut; feature: human-associated habitat; material: faeces | place: Denmark | collected 2009 | reverse complement strand
CTAGTAGATACTGGTCTACTAAACGGGGGTGTGTTCATGGAGCGACAGGGTTTTTTGTTTCGCTTCAGTCACTCCTCGGAACGATGACGATTGCGTCGTGCCATCAACACAGGAATGGGCCAAAGCCACGTGCTGATAAACCAAAGGAAAAACCAGCGAAGATTTAACGTGCAACGATTGCTGTTTTGACTGAGAAAGAAAACACTGACGGCGCCGACCACAATCCATAAGAGTAGCCCGCCATACACGGCAACACGCGCGTTGTAGGTATCTCCGCAAAAACTTGCGAGGAATGCACTAAGCGGCACGGAGACGACGACGGCAAGACAGACACCGGCTAAAGGCGCTCCGAGAAAAGAGTGTTTTTGGTTTAGAGACATAATTGCAACTTCTCAGTTAGGGACGGCTTTTTGGCGGGTAAAATCGCAATAAATCAACAAGGAAGCTCACATGTTACAGAAAACGGAACCGATTACAGCCAGAGCCAGTGCCGCCGGTCGCGGAGGCATAGGGATTGTTCGTCTTTCCGGTCAAACAAGCGATGTTCTTGGCATTGCCAAAACAATGCTTCCGACCCTGACGTTGCTCCCTCGGCACGCACACTTGTCGAGTTTAACGGAATCTTCCGGCGAATTCATCGATCAGGCCATCATCCTTTACTTCCCTGCTCCGTATTCGTATACGGGAGAGTCGGTTCTTGAGTTTCAGTCCCACGGCGGACAAGTTGTGAATGAGCGCATTATTCACCGGATTCTTGAGGCCGGGGAGCCGTACGGTGTACGCCTTGCGCGACCCGGAGAATTTACTGAGCGTGCCTTTTTAAACGGAAGAATGGATTTATCTCAGGCAGAGGCCGTTGCAGATTTAATCGATGCCGGAAGCGCTGCATCGGCTCGTGCTGCTGCTCGTTCCTTACAAGGTGCGTTTTCTCAAAAGATAAAAAAGCTCAACGAAGAGTTATTGTCCTTAAGAACATATGTTGAAGCGACGCTTGACTTTCCCGAGGAAGAAATCGATTTCATCGAACAAGGCCACATTCGGGAACGCGTGGCAACGCTTTTGGATGGATTAGAGCAAGTCCACCAACGCGCCATGCGCGGAAAGACATTACGTGATGGCTTAAGTGTTGTTCTTGTTGGAGAGCCGAATGTCGGAAAGAGCTCGCTGATGAATGCATTAGCCGGACAGGACGTATCCATTGTGACGGATGTGGCCGGAACGACTCGGGACAAGATTGAATGCGAAGTGACCTTAGACGGGCTACTTGTCAAGATTACCGATACAGCCGGACTACGCGACACGCATGACGTTGTTGAGGCAATCGGTGTTGATCGGGCCAAGAAGGCTGTCGAAAATGCGGATGTTGTTTTGATTCTTAAAGACGCGAGAGCAACCGAATCCGAGCAAGACCCGATGGGGTTTTTAAAAGGGCATTTAAGGAAAGGCGTTGATTTTATTAGCGTTTTTAATAAAATCGACCTAAATCCGAATCAACGAGAACACGAAGATGAGGACTTTTATATCTCAGCCAAGACCGGGCAAGGACTCGACAAACTTGTCGCAAAACTCAAGTCCCTTGCCGGAGCAGAAAGTGCCGAAGGCGATTTCTTGGCTAGAACACGACACCTTGAGTGCCTTGCGCGCGCCAAGCAAAGTCTTGAGAGAGTTTCCGAGGGGCTTCGTAATATGAATTTGGAGATTGTTGCCGAAGAGATGCGTCTTGCCGGTATTGCACTGGGCGAAATTGTCGGACAGACTCTGCCCGATGACCTCTTAGGGAAGATTTTCTCGAGCTTTTGCATCGGTAAGTAATCAACGCAGAACAAGGCAACAAACCCGTACGGTCATTACAATGCAGGTATCGCGATTAATAATCGTTGTTTCACGTGAAACATACAATGCAGAATTCCAACTTTTACGATGTTATTGTCATCGGCTGCGGTCATGCTGGTGCCGAGGCGTGCCTGGCAGCTGCTCGAATGGGCGCCAAGACACTTTTGGTGACACACAATATTGAAACTATCGGTGAATTGTCCTGCAATCCGTCTATTGGTGGTATTGGGAAGGGGCATCTGGTAAAAGAACTTGATGCTATGGGCGGAGCAATGGGAGCGGTAACCGATGCTGCCGGAATTCAATTTCGTATTTTGAATGCATCTAAAGGACCGGCGGTTCGCGCTACACGTGCCCAGATTGATCGGATTCTGTACAAGATCACGATGCGAAAACGCATTGAAAATCAAGAAAACCTCCGGATTATTCAGCAAGCCGTTGATGATGTTTTAGTTGAGAAAAACCGTGCTGTTGGGATTCGGACTAAAATCGGGTTGGAATTTAAGTCGAAAGCTGTTGTGTTATGTGCCGGGACATTCCTAAACGGGTTGGTGCATGTCGGGTTGTCACACTACCCTGCCGGCCGTGTCTCCGAGGTGCCTAGCCTTCGTCTTGCCGAACGTCTCGCGGACTTGGGCATGCCTCGCGGGCGACTAAAGACGGGAACACCTGCCCGAATCGATGCCCGAACGATTGATTTTTCGAAATGTGAAAAACAGCCGGGTGATTTAAATCCTATTCCCTCGTTTTCTCTCATGGAACCTGGAATTCGCCATCCTGATCAACTGCCATGCTGGATTACGCATACCAATAAGCGCATGCATGAAATCATCATGGCGAATTTAGATCGTTCGCCTTTGTATGCCGGAGTTATCGAAGGAATCGGCCCCCGATATTGTCCGTCTATTGAAGACAAAATACACCGTTTTAAAGATAAGGATTCGCATCAAATCTTCTTGGAGCCCGAAGGTCTGTCGACGTGCTTGTTCTACCCGAACGGAATTTCGACCTCACTTCCTTACGATGTGCAAATCGAAATGGTGCATTGTGTTCCGGGTCTGGAACATGCACATCTTGTGCGCCCGGGCTATGCAATTGAATACGATTACTACGATCCGAGAGGTCTTAAGCGTACCTTTGAGACAAAGAGTATTGAAAACCTCTTTTTCGCAGGGCAAATTAACGGCACCACAGGTTATGAAGAGGCCGCGGCTCAAGGTCTCCTTGCCGGAGCAAATGCTGCAGCCAAAGCCTTAGATCGTGAGCCATGGGAGCCGCTTCGCAGCGAATGCTACGTTGGAGTTCTTGTCGACGATCTTACAACACGCGGTGTGACGGAACCATATCGTATGTTCACGAGTCGTGCCGAGTATCGTCTATGCCTTCGTGAAGACAACGCTGATGAACGTTTGTGTCCAAAAGCGTACGAAATGGGGCTTTTAAACGAAGAAAAGTGGGAGCGCTACCAAAGAAAGCATGAGGCCATCGAAAGTGAACTTGAAAGACTGCGCTCAACATGGGTTACGCCATCGGGACTTATGCCCGGTGAAGCCGAGCGTGTTCTCGGGACATCAATCGATCGAGAATATTCGCTGGCGGCTCTTCTAGCTCGTCCTAAAGTAACCTACAAGGCTGTTGCATCACTTAAAAGAATTTCGGGAGAAAATGTTTCACGTGAAACATTGACTCGCAATGATGAGATTGAACAGATCGAAATCTCACTTAAGTATCAGGGCTACATTAATCGGCAAAAAGAAGAGGTTCAAAAGGCCATCTTGCACGAAAAGACGCCAATTCCCAATGATATGGATTACGACGCCGTCGCCGGTCTTTCTTTTGAAGTGCGTCAGAGGCTAAAGGAAATTCGTCCTGAGACTCTTGGACAGGCGGGGCGCATTTCCGGCATTACACCGGCGGCAATCTCGCTTTTGATGATTCACTTAAAACGAATGCGTTGGGGAAAAGAACAATGACATTCGACGTTCAATCTGTTCTTGCCGGCGCTCGAGCCCTCGGTTTGTCGATCTCCGAGCAGCAAGGTGAGCAGCTCGTGGCTTTCGGCAAACTTCTGATGCAATGGAACAGGGTTTACAACTTAACGCGCATTGAGTCAGAAGAGGCGGTTTTGAACTTGCACATTTTGGACTCGCTTGCCTTTGTTGCTGCGATCGCACATAGACACCCGACAACCGCTCTTGATGTCGGAAGCGGCGGAGGCTTACCCGCTATTCCTCTTGCTGTTGTCCGTCCAGACATGCAGATCACGATGGTAGACTCGGTACAGAAAAAGACGGTTTTTTTGCAGCAGGTTATTATGAAGTTGGGTCTTACCAATGCGCACGTGGTGCATAGTCGTATCGAAGATTTATCGAGCAAACGGGTTCATGCTGTTACTTGCCGTGCGTTTGCGACTCTTTCAAAGACTGTTGCATTGACGCGCCGATTTCTTGCTGATGACGGGGTCTGGTTGTTAATGAAGGGAAAAGATCCTGTCGAGGAATTCGATGCGCTTGATTCGGACATTCGGGTTGAGGAAAATCGCAAATTAGTCATTCCTGGGAGCAATTTGAACCGCTGTTTAATTGTTCTTCGAGTGAATCAGGCTCGGGAAAATCTTGTTTGAGGTGAAACAAATACGCCTGTTTTGGCTAAAACCAGAGAAAAACCGTTAAAAATTAATGCGTTACGGAGCAAAAAATCAACGAAAAATAAGGAAGAAACATGTTGGGACCTGAAACGGTAAGTTTTTATACGACGCTTCTTATGGTGTTCTCTTCTTTCATGCCGGCTATCAATCCGTTCGGCGGATCGATGCTGTTTTTGTCAATGACAAACGGCATCAGTCACGAGGAGCGTGCAAAACTGGCCCGACGGATTTCGATTTATTCCCTGGCCGTTCTTTTGGTGAGCCTTTACGCCGGAAACCTCATATTGAATTTTTTCGGTATCTCGATTGACGTTTTGCGCGTGGCAGGTGGAATCGTTTTATTTAGTACCGGATGGAAAGTTTTACACGATGGGGATGCCGACGGTACGACAGTTTCCAAGGAAATGACGGTACGTCACGTGTATTCGGAAATGGCTTTTTATCCGTTTACGCTTCCGATTACGACCGGGCCGGGATCGATTTCCGTTGCGGTCGCCCTAGGAGCGACTCCGATGCATGGCGTGGCCGGTATTTCCGGGAGTCTTACAGGCATCGTCTTAAATTGCTTGGTCATTTGGTTTTGCTATAGCAATAGCGATCGGGTGACTCGCATGCTCGGGGCTGTCGGCGCGAATGCCTTGACGCGGATTTTTGCGTTCATTTTGATTTGCATCGGCGTTTCGGTATTTTGGACGGGTTTCAGCGGTTTGTGGTCAAGCATGCCGCACTAGATAGAGAGGAAGAGATGGCGAAGATTTTTTGTATTGCCAATCAAAAGGGAGGTGTCGGTAAGACAACGACCACAGTCAATCTTGCAGCAGCACTGGCCAAGTTTGGTCAGAAGGTGCTTCTTGTGGACTTAGATCCCCAGGGCAACGCTACCATGGGCTCCGGAATTGAAAAAAGCGAGTGCGAGACATCCGTTTACGAAGTATTGATCGGTAAGGCCGGAGCCAGAAAGGCCATCATCCGGGCTGAACAAAGCGGTTACGATGTTCTGCCTTCGAATCGTGAGCTTTCAGCGGCGGAAATCGAACTCATGGAGTTTGATAACCCTGACGAGCAGCTTAAAAAGGCAATCGACCCGGTCCAAAAAGATTACGACTTCATTTTGATTGACTGTCCGCCGTCGCTTTCGATTGTTACAGTTAATGCCTTTTGTGCGGCAATCGGCGTTGTTATTCCGATGCAGTGTGAGTATTTCGCGCTGGAAGGATTGAGCGATTTAGTCAATACAATCAAGCGGGTACGGTACAACAAAAACGATGACTTGCGGCTAATCGGCCTGCTCCGCGTGATGTATGACCCGAGATTGACCTTGCAACAACAAGTCAGTGAGCAACTGAAGGAAAACTTCGGTGATCGCGTGTTCGATACCGTGATACCGCGCAATGTTCGCCTGGCCGAAGCGCCGTCCTTCGGTCTTCCCGGGATTATTTTCGAGCCTTCGAGCCGTGGGGCTAAGGCATATATGGAGTTCGGAAAGGAAGTCCTTTTCAGAGCAGGGATTCGCAGTACACGCAGGAAAAAGGAGAAGTAAATGGTCGCCAAAAAACAAAAAAGAGGTCTCGGACGCGGACTCAAGTCTCTTTTAGGAGATGATGTTCCTGCCGTTGCAACCGCTAAAGACGTCATTACCGATATTGATATCAACAAGCTTGTGGCCGGTACATATCAGCCCCGTAGTCGCATGGAAATGGAGCGCTTAAAAGAGCTTGCCGACTCCATCCGCGAACAGGGCGTTATTAACCCGATTGTCGTGCGTCCGATTAAGGGCGGAAAATACGAAATCATTGCCGGTGAACGGCGCTTTCGTGCTTCGAAACTAGCCGATAGAAAGACCGTTCCTGCCATTGTGCGTCGCGTGCAGGATAAGGATGCTTTGGCGATGGCGCTCATCGAGAATATGCAGCGCGAGGACTTAAATGCCATGGAAGAGGCACTCGGAATTAAGCGGCTCATCGATGAATTCGGCTATACCCATGAGCAAGCAGCACAGGCAATCGGAAGAAGTCGCCCGGCCACAAGTAATCTTTTGCGGTTATTGGCTCTAGCCAAACCCGTGCAACGCATGTTGGCGGATGCAAAACTGGAAATGGGACATGCCAGGGCGCTTTTGTCTCTTACGGGAGCCGAGCAGATTCAGTTAGCTAATCTAATCGTGGCCAAATCGCTGAGTGTGCGTGAAGCCGAGCGCCTTTCGGAAAAACGCAAAGAGGAAAAGACAACGCGACCAGCGAAGCGGTTTCCGAATAAGACGCGGGACGACCAAATCTTGGAAGAAAAGTTATCTGAGGCTCTCGGAGCTCCCGTGCGACTGGTTGTCGGAAGACGCGGAAAAGGCCAGATTGTCGTGGACTTTGCCGATTTAGACGATCTGGATGCAATCGTGGCGAAGATTTGCCCGGACGACTAGTTCGTTCGGCATACTCAGATAGTTCTTTTGGTCAAACTTTTCTAGATAGCTAGCAGGTTGTTAAAGTCGGTTTCAATTCTTACAATGTGGTTCAATTTTATAAGAAGAGGATGAAGTGAATCGGCCGCTACTGATTCGCGTGATTCTCTGGCACCTTGCCTTTATTTCTTTAGGGGCAATCGGTGCTGGTGTGTTTTTCGGAATGAATGCGACCCTTTCCTGCGTGGCAGGCGGGCTGTGTGTCTTCGTCCCGAATGCCTTTTTTGCCCTGTGCTGGATTGCGTTGCAGACAGGGGGGGCGAGTGCTAATCCGTCCGTCCTTCTTATTTTTGAATTTATAAAGTTGGCAATTGTGTGTTTGCTGTTTTTTCTCGTTGCCAAGTTTTATCCGGCTTTGAACTGGCCCGCAATGCTTTTCGGAATTGTTGTGGGTGCATTGAGCAACTTGGCTTTACTGATTGGAAAACAGCGAGACTGAGGAATTAGCTTGTATGGCGAGCGATGCTTTGACTTCGACCGGGTACATGTTGCATCACCTGCAACATAATGCATCCGTAATGAAACAGTCGATTGTGGACTTTTCCGTCCTCAATTACGATACGATTTTCTTCTCGATCCTGATTCTCATCGGGAGCCTTTGGTTACTAAGGAAAGCGGCCTCACATGCGACAAGCGGTGTTCCGGGAAAGTTTCAGTGCGCCGTCGAGATGCTCGTTGACATGGTCGAAGAGCAAAGTAAAGCGATTGTGCACGGAGACAGGACATTTATTGCACCTGTTGCGCTGACGGTTTTCGTTTGGGTCACGCTCATGAATGCCGTTGACCTGATTCCGGTCGATTTGTTGCCGTGGATTGCCGGGTTCTTCGGCATTCACTACTTGCGTCCTTTGCCGACAGCAGACCTTAATGCGACGATGGGCATTTCCATCAGCGTTTTGTTGCTGTGCATTTACTACGGCCTCAAAGTCAAAGGCTTCGGCGGATTTACCCGGAGTCTTTTTGTTGCACCTTTCGGAAATCATTTCCTCCTCTGGCCGTTCAATTTTGCCTTAAATATCATTGAATATATCGCAAAAACGGTTTCATTGGGCATGCGACTGTTCGGTAATATGTACGCAGGCGAGCTACTCTTTTTCCTGATTGCTCTGCTCGGGGGATTTGCCTTTTCTTTCGGCTTTCTCGGTGGCTCGTTTTCCATTATTGGACAAGTGGTTGCCGGGCTTTGCTGGTGGATTTTTCACATTTTGATTGTTTTACTGCAGGCGTTCATCATGATGATGCTGACCTTGGTTTACATCGGGCAGGCGCATGAAGATCACTGATTTTTTACTTCCTACACGGAAACTTTAAGGAGTATGCAATGACCAACGTTGCAATGGTTGCTTTGGCCTGTGGCCTGATTATCGGTTTCGGCGCTTTCGGTGCCTGTTTGGGTATCGGCATCATGGGCGCTCGCTATCTTGAGAGTGCGGCTCGTCAGCCGGAACTGATGAATGTGCTTCAGACGAAGATGTTCCTTTTAGCCGGTCTGATCGATGCGGCCTTCTTAATTGGCGTTGGCGTGGCCATGATGTTTGCGTTCGCGAACCCGTTCGTCGGCTGATCCCAAAAAATTCATCCATGACGATATTTGATGTTGCTCGGATTTGAAAAGAGCAACGCAAATGCAGCGGGGTTCTGATAATGAACATTAATGCCACTTTGTTTGTACAGATGGTGGTGTTCTTCATCGGCTGTTACATCACGATGAAGTACATCTGGCCGCCGTTACTCAAAGCCATCGAAGGGCGCCAGCAGAAAATCGCGGCCGGATTGGCTGCGGCTGAAAAGGGCAACAATGCTTTAAATGAAGCACAAGCCAAGGGTAAAGAAATCGAAGCTCAGGCGCGTGCTCGTGCATCGGTCATCGTGTCCGACGGCGAAAAGCGAGGAGCGAAGATTGTCGAAGACGCCAAGGCACAAGCTAAGGACGAAGCAGATCGCATCATTGCCGATGCCAAGGTTGAAGCAGCCCAGGAAATGGATCGCGTTCGCGAGCAGTTGCGTGCCGACGTGGCAACTTTAGCCGTTGCCGGTGCCGAGAAGATTCTCGAGCGCGAGATTGATGCGAAAGCACATGCGAAGTTGTTAGATCAACTGAAGGCGAAACTTTAATTATGGCGGAACTTTCAACGATTGCTCGTCCGTATGCCCAAGGGCTTTGGAAGGCTCTCGGGGACAACCCCGATGCCTCGGCAGTTCAGACGGTTTGCGAGGGCTTAGAGGCGGTTGCGCAAGCGGTTCTCAGCCCGGAGGTTTCGGCTCTTATCAGCGATCCGAAATTGACCCAAGAAGAGCTTTTCGAAGCTCTGAAAAAGTCCCTCGGTCGCGGAGTTCCCAAGGAGCTTGAAGGCCTTTTGCTGGCTGTTATCGAAAACGGGAGAATCCCTGTGCTCGGGGAAATTTCCCGTCAATTCAAAGATCTTGTCAATGCCTCTTCGGGCATTGCCGAGGTCCAGATTGAAAGCGCGTTCAAAATGACCAAGACGCAGGTCGACCAACTCGTTAAAAGTTTAGGTAAGAAGTTTCCCGGCGTGAAACTGAATCCGACGGTGACGGTCAATCCGGATTTAATCGGCGGCGTGTGTATTCGCGTCGGCGATCAGATCCTCGATGAGTCCGTGCGTGCGCGTCTCAGTCAGATGCGCGCGGCTCTTACAGCGTAAATTCCGGAGTTCGAAAAAATGCAACTCAATCCTAGCGAAATCAGTGAACTACTTAAGAAACGCATTGAAGATCTCGGCGTTTCAACTGATCTTCGTACACAAGGCACCGTTGTGACGGTGACCGACGGCATTTGCCGAGTTCACGGCCTTCAGGACGTGATGCAGGGCGAAATGCTGGAATTCCCCCAGAACACTTATGGTCTGGCGCTTAACCTTGAAAGAGACTCAGTGGGCGCCGTGATTCTCGGTAGCTACGAGCACATCCGTGAAGGTGATACGGTCAAGACGACCGGACGCATTCTTTCCGTGCCCGTCGGCCGTGCTCTGATCGGCCGCGTTGTCAACGCTTTGGGGCAGCCTATCGACGGCAAGGGTCCGATTAAGACCGACGAATACGACGTTGTCGAAAAGGTCGCGCCCGGCGTGATCGATCGTCAGTCCGTCAGCCAGCCCGTGCAGACGGGTTTGAAATCCGTCGACGCCATGATTCCGATTGGTCGCGGCCAACGTGAACTGATCATCGGTGACCGTCAGACCGGAAAGACCGCTATCGCGATTGATACAATCATCAATCAAAAGGGCAAGAACCTGACATGTATTTACGTGGCAATCGGTCAGAAGGCCAGTACCATTGCCAACGTTGTGCGTCAGCTTGAAGCACACGGCGCCATGGAATACACAATCATTGTGGCAGCCTCGGCTTCCGAATCAGCGGCTTTGCAGTACATTGCGCCGTATGCCGGTGCGACGATGGGTGAGTACTTCCGCGATCGCGGCGAAGACAGCCTGATTGTTTATGATGACTTGACTAAGCAAGCTTGGGCGTATCGACAGATTTCCTTGTTGCTGCGTCGTCCGCCCGGACGCGAAGCGTATCCCGGCGACGTTTTCTACTTGCACAGTCGTCTTTTGGAACGTGCCGCACGCGTCAATTCCGCGTATGTCGAGCGCTTTACCAAGGGTGCCGTGAAAGGAAAGACCGGTTCGATGACGGCCTTGCCGATTATCGAAACGCAGGCCGGGGACGTGACGGCGTTCGTGCCGACAAATGTCATTTCCATTACCGACGGACAGATTTTCTTGGAAACAGACTTGTTTAATGCCGGTGTTCGTCCGGCTATTAATCCGGGTATTTCCGTCAGTCGCGTGGGTGGCGCGGCCCAGACTAAGATTATTAAAAAGCTTGGCGGCGGCGTCCGTTTGGCTTTGGCGCAGTACCGAGAACTTGCTGCATTTGCGCAGTTTGCCAGTGACTTGGATGAGACAACGCGTAAGCAACTTGAGCGCGGTCGTGTTGTGACCGAGTTGATGAAGCAGCCTCAGTATCGGCCGCTACAGGTCTGGCAGGAAGCTGTAACGCTCTTTGCTATTGAGAAGGGAGCGTACGACGACGTTCCCGTTAAGAATGCACTTGCCATGGAGCGAGAAATGTGTGCCTTCCTCCAGCAGCATTCACCTGAGCTCTTAGAGCAAATTGAGCAGAAAAAGGAACTGACGCCGGAGATTCGTGCAGCCTTAGATCAGGCCGTTTCGGAATTTAAGAAAACGGCAGCATTTTAACGATCTGAGGAATCCTTATGCCCAGCACAAAGGAAATTCGCGGAAAGATTCGAAGCGTACAAAACACGCGGAAGATCACGAAGGCGATGCAAATGGTGGCCGCCTCGAAGATGCGCAAGGCTCAGGACCGGATGTTTCAGGCCCGTCCCTACGCAGATAAGTTGCGCAATATCATCGCGCACTTAGCTTCGTCGAATGCCAGCTACCAGCATCCTTTCCTTGCCAAACGCGATCAGGAGACCGGACAGGTCGCTTTGATTTTGGTGACAACCGACAAGGGCTTGGCCGGGGCGCTGAACACGAACATTCAGCGGCATGTGCTCCAGAAAATGCAGTCGCTCTATAAGGACGGCAAGAAGCTGAGTGTGACGGCAGTCGGCAATAAGGCGATTGCGTTTTGCTCGCACATGCGATTAGAGGTCACCAGTCAGGTGGCTCAGCTCGGAGATCGTCCTCATCTAGAGCGTCTTCTCGGAGCAATTCGTGCCCAGTTGGATGCGTACAGCGAGGGAAAGGTCGACGTGGTCTATCTGGCTTACACGCGTTTTGTCAACGCGATGAAGCAAGAGCCCGTTATTGAACAATTGCTTCCGCTTCCGAGCGAGAAGCTCAAGTCTCTCGGCGAGAAACCGCGTGAATTCTCGTGGGATTATCTGTATGAGCCGGATGCTCAAACGGTGCTTGACGAACTGCTCAAGCGATATGTGGAGACTTTGATTTATCAAGCGGTTGCAGAAAATATGGCTTCGGAACAGTCTGCCCGTATGGTGGCCATGAAGGCTGCTTCGGACAACGCCAAGAAGCTCATTGACGAACTGCAACTCGTCTATAACAAGACTCGTCAGGCAGGCATTACCAAGGAAATCACCGAAATCGTCGGTGGTGCCGCCGCCGTGTCATAAGGGATTTGGAGACCGAGGAATAACCTATGAGTATCGGACAAATCGTTCAAGTTATCGGCGCCGTGGTCGACATCGAGTTCGCACGCGATGAAATGCCGAGAATTTATGAAGCGCTTGTTTTAGAACAGGACAAGGAAAACACACTGGCGGAAGCCGGACTGACCTTTGAGGTGCAACAGCAGTTAGGCGACGGCATTGTTCGTACCATTGCGATGGGCTCTTCCGACGGCTTGCGTCGCGGGATGAGGGTCAAATCGACAGGTTCGGAAATTTCCGTTCCCGTCGGACCTAAGACCCTCGGTCGTATCATGGACGTGCTCGGCCGCCCGGTGGATGATTGCGGTCCGATCGGCGAAAAAGAACGCCGTCCGATTCACAGAGCGGCGCCTAAATTCGACGAACTGAGCCCCTCGGTGGACTTGCTTGAGACGGGCATTAAGGTGATTGACTTGATTTGCCCGTTTGCCAAAGGAGGCAAGGTGGGTTTGTTCGGCGGTGCCGGTGTCGGCAAGACTGTCAACATGATGGAGTTCATTAACAACATCGCTAAGGCCTACGGCGGCTACTCGGTGTTTGCCGGTGTCGGCGAACGTACCCGTGAAGGCAACGACTTTTACCATGAAATGGAAGCCTCCAAGGTTTTGGATAAGGTGGCCATGGTCTTCGGTCAGATGAACGAGCCTCCTGGAAACCGTTTGCGTGTGGCGTTAACGGGGCTGACGATGGCCGAAGCCTTCCGTGACGAAGGGCGCGATATCTTGCTCTTTATTGACAATATTTACCGCTACACCTTGGCAGGAACCGAAGTGTCCGCCTTGCTCGGTCGTATGCCTTCGGCCGTGGGCTATCAGCCGACGCTGGCCGAAGAAATGGGTAGGTTGCAGGAACGTATTACATCGACGAAGGTCGGATCGATTACGTCTATTCAGGCTGTGTACGTGCCGGCCGATGACTTGACGGACCCGTCGCCGGCGACAACGTTCAGCCACTTGGATGCAACGGTCGTGTTAAGTCGTGATATTGCGAGTTTAGGTATTTACCCGGCCGTCGATCCTTTGGATTCGACAAGTCGTCAGGTTGACCCGAATGTGATCGGCGAAGAGCACTACACCGTCTGCCGTCGCGTTCAGGAAATGCTGCAAAAGTACAAGGAACTGCGTGACATCATCGCCATTCTCGGTATGGACGAGTTGTCTCCGGAAGACAAGCTTGCCGTCACGCGTGCTCGTAAGATTCAGCGCTTTTTGTCTCAGCCGTTCCACGTGGCAGAAGTCTTTACCGGAACGCCGGGCAAATACGTTCCCTTAAAGGAAACGATTCGCGGCTTTAAGATGATTGTCGACGGTGAGTGCGACGAGCTACCCGAACAGGCCTTCTATATGGTCGGTACGATTGACGAGGCGTTCGAAAAGGCCAAGTCAATCAGGTAAACGGAGCGAAACATGGCAGCAACGATTGAGGTTGATGTCGTCAGCGCGGAATCTTCCGTGTATTCCGGACAGGCGCACTTCGTGGCCTTGCCCGGACAGGAAGGCGATTTGGGCATTTTGCCCGGACACGTTCCGCTCCTGACACGAATTCGACCGGGCATGGTCCGCATTCAGACGGCCGAGGGCACGGAGGAAGGGATTTTCGTGGCCGGGGGCCTACTCGAAGTGCAACCGGATCGCGTAACGGTATTGGCCGATTTAGCCGTCCGTAGCAAGGATTTGGATGAAGCCAAGGCCAAACAGGCGATTGCTCAGGTCGAGCAGGACAAAGAAAAGATTAAGGGCGAGATTGATATTGCTCGTGTCCAAGCGAAATTGTCGGCTTTGAGTGCGGAGTTGCAATTTATCAAGAAGTTACGCCAAGAAAAATAATCCGGCTTAATCGAAAAAAAACGGAGGCGTTCGAAAAAAGTCGGACGAATCCGTTTTTTTGCTTTAGGATTGAAGGTGTGTCGGGATTCATTCCTTCAAGGAGGCTAGAAGATGACAGTTTCCGAAGTTATTCAAGTTTGTACGGACGGCAGTCCCTTGTCGGATAAGGCGGTCCAAGAGGCTATTTCCATGGCGCAAGAAATGCAGTTGCCTCTGGTGGCCGTGACGGTTGTGTCCGGAAAAGCCTCGGAGCAGGATGCGGTTCGTGCGCGTTTGATGGCCATTGCTCAGAAAGCCAAAGAGGCCGGAGTTCCCTGTGAACTTGTGGCCGAGCAGGCTCGGGCTCCCTACGTGGGAATCATTGCCGTGGCTCGTAGAAAGCATGCGCGCCTGATTGTGATGGCAAGCCGCGGACTCGGTTCGATTGAGTCGGTTTTCCTCGGATCGGAAACACAAAAGGTTTTAGCCAGCGCCGATCGCCCGGTGCTCGTCGTCCGCTAAAATAATCGCTTCAGCAGCATCGCGGCGTTTGCTCCGCGCAGACACAGTCGTTTGTCCCGGCTTGTCTGGCCGGCAACGAAAGTGATTGACGCGCGGGGCAGTGCGAGTGTTTTCGAAAGCCAACGGGCAAGTCGTTCGTTGGCTTTTCCGTTTACGGGGGGAGCCGAGAGGGCGATTTTCAGACGACCGTTGAATTCCCCGACTACGCCTTCGCGCTTGGCGCTCGGCTGAACGTGTACGGAAAGAAGAACCCCGTCTTCGGTTTCTTTGACCCAAGACGGTAGCGAAACGGATTTAGGTAAGGCGCAGGAATCCATGGAACACAAAAACGATACTTTTTTACGGGCTCTTAGACGCGAGAGCACAGAATATACCCCAATCTGGCTGATGCGACAGGCAGGACGCTTCTTGCCGGAGTATCGACGTGTGCGGGAGTCTTGCGGCAGTTTCATGGCTTTGGCGCGCAACCCCCGGGCAGCAACGGAAGTAACACTGCAACCGGTTGAGCGATTCGGGCTCGATGCGGCCATTTTGTTTTCCGATATTTTGACTGTGCCCGATGCGATGGGTTTGAATCTTGAGTTTGTCCCGGGAGAGGGGCCTCGTTTTGCCCATCCGGTTCAAGACGAGGCGGCCGTTAAGGCATTATTTGTTCCCGATCCGACTCAAGAACTTCGCTATGTGACAGATGCGGTCGCAAGTATCCGTCGGGCTCTGGGCGGTCGGGTTCCGCTCATCGGCTTTTCTGGCTCCCCGTTTACTTTGGCCTGCTACATGGTCGAGGGGAGCGCATCGCGCGATTTTCTGCGTACAAAAGCGATGCTTTATCAAAGGCCGGACCTCTTGACGCAGGTTCTCGCGGTCAATTCTCAGGCTGTTTCCGAGTACCTACTTGCCCAGGTTGAAGCCGGTGCTCAGGCGCTTCAGATTTTCGACACGTGGGGGGGAATCTTAGCGGGACCTGCCTTTGAGGCCTTTTCGCTTAGGCCGATTCGGGACGTCATCGAAAGAGTTCGGCATAACAGGCTCGGATGCGACGTACCGATTATTGTGTTCACAAAAGGCGGAGGTCAGTGGTTAGAAGCGTTATCGGAGTCCGGGGCCGATTGCCTCGGTCTGGACTGGACGGTTTCTTTGAGAGCATCGCGTAGCCGCACAAACGATGCCGTCAGTCTTCAGGGAAATATGGACCCGACGGTTTTGCTTGCCGGCGATCGAGCGATTGAAAAAGAGGTGTGCCGAGTATTGGACGACTTCGGGACTGTCGGTAAAAGCGCCGGTCACGTGTTTAATTTAGGGCACGGCGTTTTGCAGTCAACGCCACCGGAGGCTGTAGCGACATTGGTGCAGTTGGTGCATGACTACTCGGGGCGCTACCACGTTTCGGACGCGGGGGCGCATTAGGGTTTTCCACAGCGCACGCTCCGTCTTTGAGAGAATCAACAGACAGGGAAAAGGCGGAAAAGATTGAGAAAATAGCCCTGTAAGTCATTGATTTTGAATAAATCGTCAGATAATCAGTCCTTGTAAAAAATGTGTAAAAAGGCGGACTTTTCCCAAAAAGGCAAGAAGTTTTTCACAAAGTTTTCCACAGGCTGTGGACAGGATGGGAAAAGCTGATGTTTTTCAATTTGTTAACGACTGTGGATAATTCGTCGCCTGTGGAAAGACCGAAATCAATGCTGTGGATAAGTCACTGATGCAACACGCACTAACCGATCAATTTGTACGTGTTATCGTACAAGCGCCTTTGGGACCTCTGGACTATCGTGTCGATGAGGCCACTGAGGTTGCAGTCGGCGATCGCGTGCTCGTGACGCTCGGCACACGCCAGGTCGTCGGAATTGTCGTTGACGTGACGGCTGTTTCTGCCGTTGAGAGCCGAAAACTGAAAAGAGTTCTCCGCGTACTCGGGGAAACAGAGCCGTTTCGCCGTGAGTGGTTGGAGTTAATGCGCTTTACGGCCAATTATTACATCCGCACGTGGGGAGAAGCGGCGCTTTCTTCCTTGCCTCGCTTTTTTAGACTTCCCCCGCGCGCACGACGACAAGCCTCATTAAATCGGATTCGGGAAACTCCCCCGATAAAGACCGAGGGACGCCCGACTCTGAGGCTAAATGCCGAGCAGTATGCTGCATCGCGTGCCGTCAGCGACTCTTCGGGCTTTTCTCCGTTTGTTCTCTTCGGCGTTACAGGATCGGGGAAAACGGAAGTGTATTTGCACATCATGCACGAGGTTCTCGAAAAGAACCCGGAAAATCAAGTGCTTTTGCTAGTTCCGGAGATTAATCTGACGCCGCAACTGGAAGCACGAGTTCGGGAGCGCTTCCCCGAGGAGACAGTCGTCACGCTTCATTCGTCCTTAAGCGACGGAGATCGTGCACGCAATTGGCTTGCCGTTCATGAAGGGCGGGCTCGGATACTGGTCGGAACGCGACTGTCGATTTTTGCAAGTTTTCGTCGCTTGGCATTGATCCTTGTCGACGAGGAGCACGACGAAAGTTACAAGGCTGACGACGGTGCTCGGTTTTCCGCACGGGATTTAGCGATAAAACGGGCACAAATGAATGCCGTTGCCTGTGTCTTAGGCTCGGCCACGCCGTCGCTTGAATCCTGGGAGAAGGTCCGAAAAGGCGAGTATCGGCTTTTGCGACTTTCGCATCGGGCTGTTAAGGATGCTGAGCTCCCGAATATTGCTGTTGTCGACAGACGCGCCGAACGCGGCCAGGTATTTGTTTCCGAAGTCCGACAGGCCGTTGACGAGACACTTAAGCAAGGTCGGCAAGTCCTCGTTTTTATCAACCGACGCGGATATGCTCCGACGGTAATGTGTCCGGCCTGCGGATGGGTTAGTCGTTGTCTTCATTGTTCGGGCTTTACGGTTTTCCATAAAAAAGAACGGCGTCTTGTTTGCCATCACTGCTCGGCAAGTTACCCGGTTCCGGAGCGCTGTCCAACGTGCGGAAATCCCGGTTTGGAGGCCATCGGAACGGGAACCCAAAAAATCGAAGAAGCCATCGAAACGCTTTGGCCTAAGGCTCGGGTGCTACGGATTGACCGCGACAGTGTGCGCACGAAAAATCAAGCGCAAAAGGCGTTTTCGGACGTCCATGCCGGCCGGGCCGATATCGTTGTCGGCACGCAAATGATTTCCAAAGGACACGACTTTAAACGTGTCGGACTCGTGGTCGTTTTAAACGCCGACGCCCTTCTTGTCAGTCCGAACATTAAGGCCGAGGAGCGTCTTTTTTCGCTTCTTTTGCAGGTGGCCGGGCGCGCCGGTCGCTCGGGCGCAATCGGTCGTGTTTTGATTCAAAGCCGTTTTCCCGAGCATCCGCTTTATAAAGAAGTCATTGCTCAGGACTATGAGGCGTTTGCCGAACGATCCCTTTCTGAAAGATACGAGGCGCAGATGCCGCCTTTTGTTCGGCAGGCACTGCTTCTGTCTCGCTCGGAAACCTTAGAGCGCGCATTGGGCTTTTTAGAGCGAGCCCGACAAACGGGAGATAGCATCAATCGCGGTCGTGTTGTTCTTTATGATCCGGTGCCGATGTCGCTTATGCGCCTGATGGATGAGGAACGTGCGCAACTACTTGTGGAAGCGCCGACGAGAGCGCAACTCAATGCGTTTTTATCCGAATGGGTGTCGGTCCTTAAGGCAGAGCACGGCGTCTTTTGGACCGTGGAAGTTGACCCCACGGACCTGTAGTCCGGGTTTTTTTGCATAGGTATAATGCCGTGCGTTGTCTCCGTAGTTCAACTGGATAGAATGCGGCCCTCCGAAGGCTGTGATGTGGGTTCGAGTCCCGCCGGAGGCACCAAAATTCCTTTTAGGCCGGGGAGTCTTTGCCCGGCTTTGTTTTTATAGGCTTTTCCCGTGCAACCGCAGCAAGAAAAAAAAGAAAAGAAAGTTTCTTTCGGGTTTCGAGAAGTTCCCGAGTCGGAAAAGGTACGTGACGTCAAACAGGTTTTCGATTCCGTTGCCAAAAAATACGACTTGATGAACGACTTGCTGAGTTTCGGGTTGCACCGGCTCTGGAAGCGCAAAACCATCCGAGCGGCGGAGCTCAAAGAGGGAAGTCGCGTCCTGGATATTGCATCGGGGACCTGCGATTTGGCGTTGGCGTTTTCTCCGCTTGTAGGAAAGACAGGGCAAGTTTGGGCAACGGACATTAACTACGCCATGCTCTCGGAGGGCGCCAAACGCATTGCTCGAACTGCCTCGGACGCGCGTGTCGTTCAGTGCGATTGCGAGAGTCTTCCGTTTTCCGACAACACGTTTGACGTTGTTACGGTTTCGTTCGGATTGCGCAACATGACGCACAAAGAAAAGGCCCTTTGCGAAATGCAGCGTGTGGCAAAACCGGGCGGCCGCGTTTTGGTTCTGGAATTCAGCCACTGCTGGAAGATTCTCCGACCGCTTTACGATTTTTACTCCTTTGTCGTGATGCCTAGACTCGGGGCTCTTGTCGTCGGGGATGCAAATAGTTACAGATATTTAGCCGAATCGATTCGAGTCCACCCAAATCAAAAGACTCTGGCTGATATGATGCGCAAGGCAGGCTTTAATCCGGTGCGATGGAAAAACCTGACATTCGGGGTTTGTGCTCTTCACATCGGAATCAAATCCTAAAGCCTTGTTTTTTTCCGATGTCCGCGCTCATCGGACCTTTAACTACATTTTCACTACACATGAAGAAATTTCTCGCACTCCTAGCCGTCACGTTCCTTCTTGCCTCCTGTGTCACTGATGCCGATGCCGCCATGCGTTTCGGCGGCGGACGCAGTTTCGGGCGTTCTACGAGCAGCCTGTTTCAAAAGGCACCGGCTCCCAAACCCGGGCTTGCCGGCAAGACGGCTCCCGAGGCAGGCAAGGCAGCGCCGGGTGCTGCATCAAAGCAAAGCGCCGCTCAGACTTCGGCTACCAAAACGGCCGCTCCGGCGGCCGCCGCTCGCCCCATGGGCGGCATGCTCATGGGCATTGCAACCATGTTCGGAATTGCGGCGCTTGTGAGTGCTTTGGGTCTTTCGGCAGGCTTTGCTCAGGTGCTCACGGCTTTGGCAATCGGAGCCCTCATTTATTTTGCCTTGCGTTTTATCGTCGGTTTCCTCTTCGCGTCGCGCGTTGCACGAACGCAAGGGCAACAGACTCGGACTTGGCAGGAAACGGCCGAGCAGGGACAAACGCGACCGGGAAGCGCGATGGATAGTTTTTCTTCGACCGGCATTGAGGCACTTTCGGTTCCCGCGGATTTTGATGCCAAGGGTTTTGAGTCCGAGGCGCGTAAGAATTTCATTCGACTTCAAAAGGCTTGGGATAAAGCCGACATCGTTTCCGTTGCCGATTTCATGACAAACGACTTCTTTATTGCGCTGACGCATGAACTTCGTAACCACGGAACGGCTGTTCAAACAAGCGAAGTCGTGAATCTCACGGTGCGATTACTCGGAATTGTTCACGAACAAAACGAGTACGCGGCTGTTGTGTCGTTTGAAGGCGCAATAAAGATTAACGGTGCATTCGAACAGGTCAGCGAACGTTGGCTCCTGGTCCGTGCCGCGGATGGTTCCACTGGGTGGCTTTTAGCCGGTATCGAGCAGGTTTAAGAAGCCGTTCGCGGGCGCCGGAAGGCAATAAACGGACCTTTCCTGTCGGGTATTAGTAAGTAGTTCTCGACAGCGGACGGGATGTAGTCCTCGTTAAAATAACGTTCGTAGTACACCGATTCTTACTCTTTGTGCAAGAAAGAGGTCTCTTGATGGAACATGCTCAAGCGAAGCTACGTCTCACGGATGTGATGACGCGACTGACGCCGCAAATCGAGTACATCGACTGAGGCGGAGCCTGTCAGCCTTGTCTCACGAAAGATAAGCGGGAGATTTCATCTTTTGGACAACAAAAAGCCGGGCACGTCCCGGTTTTTTTACCCTTTCGTCGAAGTTTTCCTGTTGCCCGAATGCGACGCCCGAAACGGGAACTATAAGTATCGATTTCGCGAGACTCCCTCAAAACACCCTATAAACATTGGGTATTTCAAGCGATCTCATTTTTTTAAAAAAGGGAAAACAAGGCCGTGTTTGCGCCGAGAAATCGGACAAAGTTTGACCTCGATGAAACTTTCGAGGATTTCTCAAAAAAAGTTTTCTTTACAGAGAATTTTCCCGAGATATCTCCCTATACTGCGCCTCCGCAAAAAAATTTCCGTCTTCCCTTGTGAAAAAGCACAAAGAAAGACTCCTACAAGAACCTAGGTCGTTACGCTTTTTTGGAGATTTGCTAATGACTAGCCTGATCGTACTGGTTTGCCTGTATATGCTGGTTTCGATCGGAATAGGATTGTGGGCGGCTCGCCGCGTAAACAATACCGCCGATTATGCTTTAGCCGGGCGCTCGTTGCCTTTGATGATGGTCATCGCAACGACATTCGCCACATGGTTTGGCAGTGAGACAGTGCTCGGCCTTCCCGGTCGTTTTATCGAGGGAGGCATTGCCGGTGTCGTCGAGGAACCGTTCGGTTCCGGTGCGGCACTGATTCTCGTGGGCGTTTTCTTCGCCCGTAAGCTCTACCGCATGAATCTTCTGACCATCGGCGATTTTTATCGTCGGCGCTACGGTAAGAAGATTGAGCTCGCGTGCTCGGTTTTCATCATCCTTTCGTACTTAGGATGGGTCGGAGCGCAGGTTGCGGCTTTAGGGCTGGTGCTTAACCTCTTGACCGAAGGGGCTATCAGCGTTTCGCTCGGCATGATGATCGGAACATTTGTGGTGCTCTTTTACACCGTCTACGGCGGCATGTGGTCTGTGGCATTTACCGATTTTTTGCAAATGGGCATCATTATCGCCGGTTTAATTGCCGTAGCCGTTGTGGCCAGTAACATGGCCGGCGGTGTCGGACATGTCGTTTCTTTTGCTCAGAGCCGCGATCTGTTCCATGTGTTCCCGGAAATGACGTTCCACGGTTGGCTTTTCTGGATTTCTGCTGCCATGACCATGATGATCGGGTCGATTCCGCAGCAGGACGTTTTCCAGCGCGTGATGAGCGCCGAGGATGAAAAAACGGCCACGCGCGGTCCCATTTTGGGCGGGTGCTTTTACATCCTGTTTGCTTTCGTGCCGATGTTTATCGTTTGCGCAGCGGTTTTGGCGATGCCCGGTGTCGGTCAGATGCTTTTGACGACCGATCCGCAACTGCTCCTGCCGACGCTCGTGCGCGACTACATGCCCGTTTGGTTGCGAGTTCTGTTTTTCGGTGCTGTTTTGTCTGCCGTGATGTCGACGGCTTCGGCCACGATGCTTGCGCCAACAACGACATTCGTGCACAACGTGCTGCGTAACTACATCACAATCAAACCGAAAGACGAATTGCTGTATTTCCGCGGAGCCCTTGTGATTTTTGCCGCCTCTGTTTTGGCCTACAGCCTGTGGTTTGAAGGAACGGCGATTTACGACATGGTGGCGATGGCCTACCAGTTCCCGGTTGTCGGTGCCTTCTGGCCGCTTGTGGCCGGAATCTACTGGAAAAAGGCAACGACGCAGGGCGCATGGACATCGATTATTCTCGGTGCTACGGCTTGGACGATTTTGACAGTCACGCCGCTCGGCGAGGTGTTTCCGAGCGTTTTAGGTGGTTTTGTTGTGGCGTGCTTCGGTATGGTTGTCGGGAGCCTTGTTCCGTCGCGGTACAACGAAAAAAGCCGTCAAATGTACCTGGCTGCAGAACTGTCGACTCAGGCTTAAGACGGAAATCGGTTAAAGAATCGGGGTTCGGTTTTGTACCGGCCCCGTTTTTTCGTTTGCAATCCCCTTCAGGGCGCACTCCTGCGTAAAATGCCTTCTGTTTAGTGCAAACCCGCCCGAAAGTTACCGTTTGAAAAGGGCGTAAAACAAAAGAGGAAAATCTATGATCAATGTCGTTATCCTGGCCGCCGGCCAGGGTAAGCGCATGCATTCGCGCTTGCCGAAAGTGCTCCAGCCCCTTGCCGGGAAACCCATGATTGAACACGTCCTAGATACGGTCGCAACCTTAGGTGATGTGGCAAAGACTATTGTGGTCGTCGGGCACTTAGCTCCCTTAGTTCAAGAAAGCCTTAAAAACCACCCCGACGTGCAGTTCGTTCTTCAAGAGCCGCAACTCGGAACCGGGCATGCGCTGCAACAGGCATTGCCGAGTTTAGATTCGGCGGCCGAGCAAACGCTTGTTTTGTTAGGGGATGTTCCGCTCATTCAGACCGAAACTGTGGCACGCCTGAGAATGGTTGCCGGCGACGGAATGGCGCTTTTGACAACAGTGCTACGTAATCCGACCGGATACGGACGGATTCTTCGGCAAAAAGGGCGCATCGTGGCAATTGTCGAACAAAAAGATGCTACGGAAGGCCAAAAACAGATTCGCGAAGTCAATACGGGAATCATGCTGCTACCGACATCGCGCCTTGCCGGGTGGCTTTCCGAACTCAAAGCCAGCAACGCACAGGGAGAGTATTACTTAACGGATGTCATCGGACTTGCGGTCCGAGACGGCGTTCGCATTAACTCGGCCCGACCGCGTCGCAGTTTTGAAGTCGAAGGGGTCAATTCAAAAACACAACTGGCACGTCTAGAAGGCATCTGGCAGGACCATTTGGCCGAAGAGATTACCGAAGCCGGCGTGACGGTTATCGATCCGTCGCGTCTGGATATTCGCGGGAAATTAACGTGCGGAACGGACGTCAGTATCGACGTCGGTTGTGTTTTCCAGGGAAATGTTTCATTAGGCGACGGCGTGCAGGTCGGGCCGTACTGCGTAATCGAAAATGCGAAGATTGCGGCCGGAACACGCATTGAAGCGTTTACGCACATTGTCGGGGCAAGGATCGGCGAAAACGTCAAAATCGGGCCCTTTGCGCGATTGCGTCCCGAAGCGACTCTTTCCGATGATGTGCACGTCGGTAACTTTGTTGAAATCAAAAAGTCTTTTATCGGAAAATCCTCCAAGATCAATCACTTGTCGTATATCGGAGATACGCAGATGGGCGAGCGCGTCAACATCGGCGCCGGTACCATTACGTGCAACTACGACGGCGTTCATAAGTTGCAGACTGTTATCGGGGACGATGCCTTTATCGGGTCGGACACGCAACTGATTGCACCGGTGACAGTCGGAGACGGCGCGACGCTTGGAGCCGGAACGACGCTTGCCAAAGATGCGCCGGCCGGAAAACTCACCATCAGTCGCGTGCGCCAGATGACAGTGGACAACTGGACACGTCCGAAAAAGACCGAAAAGTAACAAACCCGGGAGAAAAACGATGTGCGGAATTGTTGCCGGAGTCAGCCCAAGAGATGTCGTGCCGGTGCTTTTGGAAGGATTGCGCCGTTTGGAGTATCGCGGGTACGATAGTTGCGGGATTGCCGTCTGTGAGGACGGAAAGATTCATCGTGTACGAACGGTCTCGCGTGTCAATGATTTGTGCCGACAGGTTCAAGAAACCGGTTTGCATGGCACGCTGGGCATTGCTCACACCCGGTGGGCGACGCACGGGGGGCCGGTTGTCGCTAATGCGCACCCGCATATTGCCGGGGGTCGTATTGCGCTCGTGCATAACGGAATTATCGAAAACTATGCTGAGTTGCGCGAGGAGCTTAAAAAGACCGGGGTTGTCTTTGAAAGCCAAACGGATACGGAAGTTTTAGCCCAGCTTGTGAATTTTTACTACAACGGCGATTTGCTCGAGGCCGTGAAGTCTGCGCTCAATCGCGTACGCGGTGCCTATGCAATTGCCGTGTTTTGTAAGGATGAGTCCGGGCGCCTTGTCGGTGCTCGTCAGGGGTCGCCTCTTGTGCTCGGTTTGGGCGAGGGAGAAAACTTCTTAGCCAGTGACGCAATGGCCATTGCCAATGTCGTTGAAAAAATCGTGTACCTAGCCGACGGTGATGTCATCGACATGACGCGCGAGCGTTATTCCGTCTACGAACATCACGGGCAAATCTACACCGAAACCGTACGAAAAGTTATGCCTCTAGACGGCTATGCAGGAGCGGCCGAGCTTGGACCGTATCGGCACTACATGCAAAAAGAGATTTTCGAGCAGCCCAAGGCCGTTGCCGACACAATCGATTCCGTGCAAACGATCTGCCCGGATATCTTCGGAAACGATGCGGGAGAGATTTTTCCGAAGGTCAAGCGCGTCCTCCTTTTGGCGTGCGGCACGAGTTTTTATGCTGCATCGGTTGCGCGTTATTGGATTGAGGGGATTGCGGGAATTCCTGCCTCAGCGGAAATTGCCAGCGAATACCGTTATCGAGTGCCCGTAGCATCTGAGGACACGCTCGTGGTTACGATTTCTCAGTCCGGAGAAACGGCTGACACGATTGCTGCTTTAAAGTACGCCCAAAGCTTGGGAATGGATAAAACTCTGGCTATTTGTAATGTCGAGCACAGCGCTTTGGTGCGCGAAAGCACCCTTCGGTTCTTTACACGAGCCGGGGTGGAAATCGGTGTGGCAAGTACCAAGGCATTTACGACGCAATTGGTGGCGCTCTATCTTTTAACACTGGTTTTAGCCAAGCTAAACGGGCGTTTAAGTGAGGCGTCCGAGCAGTCTCGTTTGACGCGCTTAAGGCATATTCCGACGGCTCTGACCGGTGTTTTGGCTTTAGAGCCCCAGATTATCGCGTGGGCCGAACGGTTTGCGACAAAAGACCATGCGCTTTTCCTCGGACGCGGTATTCACTATCCGATTGCACTCGAAGGGGCACTGAAACTTAAAGAAATTAGCTACATTCACGCCGAAGCGTATCCGGCCGGAGAGCTGAAACACGGCCCCTTGGCGCTTGTCGATGCCAAGATGCCCGTTGTGACCATTGCACCGAACGATGAGTTGCTTGAAAAACTCAAGAGCAATATGCAGGAAGTGCGGGCGCGCGGCGGAGAACTGTATGTCTTTGCCGATAGTGACACGCAAATTGTCTCGGCCGAAGGAATGCACGTGATTCGCATGCCGGAAAATGACGGCGACCTCAGCCCGATTTTGCACGTGGTGCCGCTGCAACTCCTGGCTTACCACACGGCCCTTGTACGCGGAACCGATGTTGACAGACCTCGCAACTTAGCAAAAAGCGTGACGGTTGAGTAGCCGAACTGTTGCATCGTAAGAGAAGCGGGGTATCGACCCCGTTTTTCTTTCTCAAGCGCTCGCTTAGGACGCTGCAGTTCTAGGCACTAACACCTAGAGCAAGATGCGCAAAAGGCATTGAAGTGTAAATATTTCCGATAGCGCGTGAAAATTTCCCCCAAATAGGTAAAATGCTGAATCATCGTTCAGTCCGGCATAAAATGACCGAACGGACAATTGATTTAATGAAAGAGTTCCTTTCTAGGAGAAGGATGTGATGTTGTTTTCTACCCGTTCGAAGATTCTGATGCTGGCTTTTGCTGCGGCACTCGCAGCGGGATTGGCCGGTTGCCATAAGCAGACGGCCGTCCAGGGACCGCACGCAACGCCTGTCGGAGTGCAAGTGGCAGAGTTATCTGATGAAATCGTCAAATCCGAGCTTCCCGGACGCCTGACGGCTTATCGTACGGCAGAAGTGCGCCCCCAGGTGACCGGCATTATTCTTAAGCGCCTTTTTGAGGAAGGCTCTCAGGTTCAGGAGGGGCAGTCGCTTTATCAGATTGATCCGACGCTCTATAAGGCGGCCGTGGCTCAGGCAACGGCTTCCGTGGCTCAGGCTGAAGCGAACTTGCGGTTGGCTCAGGCCGATGCCAAGCGCTCCAAGTCGCTTTTAGCATCCAAGGCTGTGAGCGAGCAGGCCGATGAGTCGGCTCAGGCCAAGTACAAAGTGGCTCAAGCTAATCTCTTGGCGGCTAAGGCTACCCTGGCAACGGCTCAGGAAAACCTTCGGTACACCGAAGTCAAAAGCCCGATTCCCGGACGCGTTTCCCTTTCGGAAGTAACGCCCGGAGCCCTCGTGACAGCCAATCAAGCAGCACGCCTGACGGTCGTGCAGCAACTTGATCCGATTTACATGGACGTGCAGCAGTCATACGAAGCACTGGCCAAACTAAAGAGCCAGTTAGCCACCGGGTATCTGAAAAAAGGCACGAACGGCGAGGCTGATGTCACGATTACGCTCGCAGACGGCCAGGTCTATCCGTACAAGGGCAAGCTCATGTTTAAAGACGCCTTAGTCGATGAAACCACCGGATCGGTGCGCCTGCGTGCGGTTTTCCCCAACCCGGACGGCACGCTTTTGCCCGGGATGTTTGCCCGTGCTAAGGCTGTTGACGGCGTGCGCGAAAAAGTGATTCGCATCAGTCAAAAGGCCGTGATGCGTGCCCAAAACGGCAATCCTTACGTCTTTGTCGTCAATAAGAGTAATCGCGTCGAATCGCGTGATGTGGTTCTTCACTATGCTGACGGCACCGATTGGATTTTGGAAAAAGGCTTAAGTGCCGGAGACGTTGTGATTGTCGACGGAACACTACGCGTGCGAGTCAATGATTTGGTGAGTTTTAAGTCGGATAAAACGCCTGCTGCCAAGTAAGGCTTTCAGAGGTTTGGTCTATGTTGAGTCGTTTTTTTGTTAACCGACCGATTTTTGCTTGGGTCATTGCCATTGTCATTATGTTGGCAGGCGCCTTAGCCAGTATCACGCTTCCGGTATCGCAGTATCCGAATATTGCTCCGCCGCAGATTCGTATTTGGGCGCAGTATCCCGGAGCTAATGCCGAGACGGTGGCGCGAACCGTCACGCAGATTATCGAAGAGAATATGACCGGTCTTGACGGCATGCTCTATATGAGTTCGCAGTCCGACTCGGTCGGTATGGCCTCTATTCGTATTACCTTCGAAGCGGGAACCAATCCGGATATTGCCCAGGTTCAGGTCCAAAACAAGCTCTCGATTGTGGAGGCTAAGCTTCCTGAATCGGTACGTCGTATCGGGATTACGGTCGAAAAGAGTGCGCCGTCCTTCTTGATGGCGTTCGCGTTTTATGACAAGACAGGAAAGTTAACCGGGCACGATCTCGGAGACTTTCTCATTAACAACATCAAAGAGCCGATTTCCCGTGTGCAGGGTGTCGGCGATGTTCAATGCTTCGGGGCTTCTTATGCCATGCGCATTTGGGTCGACCCCGACAAGCTCTTTAAATACAACTTGCAGCCGTCAGACGTTGTCAATGCCGTAGCTGCTCAGAACGTTCAGGTTGCTGCCGGAGACGTCGGCGGTGCGCCGGTCAATAAAGAGCGCTTGATTACGGCTAAGATTCGCGCCAGTTCCCTGATGGAGCGCCCCGAGCAGTTCGAACAGATTGCGCTTGTTACGAAACAAGACGGGACAGTTGTCCGCATTAAAGACGTCGCACGAGTGGAGCTCGGAAGTCAATCGTACCAATTCGATGGTATTTACAAAGGACAAAGCGCTTCAGGTATGGCTATTAGCCTGGCCGGCGGAGCCAATGCCAAACGAGTTGCCGCCGATGTTCAGGCCAAACTTGAAGAGTTAAAACCGTTTTTCCCCGAAGGCGTGGAACTGAAAATCGTCATGGATACGACGCGTTTTGTCGACGCGGCCATGCATGAAGTCATCAAAACTCTGATTGAAGCAGTCTTTCTTGTTGTCTTCGTGATGTATTTGTTCCTGCAAAATGCTCGGGCGACGATTATTCCGACCATTGCGGTGCCCGTGGTCTTGCTCGGGACACTCGCAGTGATGGGGCTACTCGGGTTTTCCATCAACATGCTCACGATGTTCGGCTTGGTGCTGGCCATCGGACTATTGGTCGACGATGCGATTGTCGTGGTTGAAAACGTCGAACGCGTGATGGACGAGGATCGATCCGATCCCCATGAGGCAACAGTCAAGTCCATGCAACAAATTACCGGAGCGCTTGTCGGTATTGCGATGGTGCTTTCGGCCGTGTTCATTCCGATGGCTTTTTTCGGAGGCTCGACCGGTGTGATTTATCGTCAGTTCTCGGTGACGATTGTCTCGGCGATGCTCCTGTCGGTTGTCGTGGCTGTAACGCTCACACCGGCTTTGTGCGCTTCGATTCTTCGGCAAAAAGCCGAAGGGGAAGAGCCGACGAGACTGCGCTTTTTTATGGCGTTTAATCACGGCTTCCACCTATTCAGTCGTTTTGTGTGCCGTGTTGCGCACGGATTCTCGCGTCGCATCAAGATGCTCGTGGTGATTTACGGCTTGCTGCTGGCTCTCGTTGTGTGGGGATTTGCCCATCTGCCGAGCTCGTTTATGCCGCAGGAAGATCAAGGCGTGTTGCTCTTTACGGGCTCGACACCGCCGAGTGCCACGGCCGGCCGTACCGATGACGTTCTTCGGCACGCTGCCGATGTGGTTCTCAAGCAGGAAAGCGACAATATCGAGTCGACCTATTTCGTGCGCGGGTTCTCGTTCGGCGGAACGGGTGAAAACATGGCCTTGGGCTTTATGGAATTGAAAGACTGGAGCGTGCGCAAGAAGGCGAGCCAGGCGATTTCCGCCATTCAAGGACGTGTTCAGCGACGCCTGTTCGGTCCGGACTTAAATGACCTTGTCGGGTATGTGTTCCCGCTGCCGGCCGTTCCGGAGCTTGGCGTAGCCGAAGGTTTTGACTTTTTCTTAGAAGACCGTACCGGACTCGGGCACAATCGCCTCATGGAAGTGATGGGGGACTTCTTAAGAAAGGCCAACAGTGACCCGCGGCTTACCATGGTTCGCCATAACGGTATGGATGATGTTCCGCTTTTAGAATTGGAGATCGATTACGACAAAGCCCGTGCGATGGGCGTCTCCAATACGGACATTAACAACACCCTGAGCATTGCTTTCGGTTCCAGTTATGTCAATGACTTTATGGATCGCGGTCGTATTAAAAAGGTCTATGTCCAAGGCGATGCGGATTCCCGCGGAGAGCAGGCCGACATTGCTAAGTGGCACGTCCGCAACAACAAGGGCGAACTGGTGGCCTTTGATGCATTTGCCTCAATCAAGTGGGGTGTCGGCGCCGGACGTCTGGAACGCTTTAATGCCGTCGATGCCGTGAATATTCAGGGTCAACCGAGACCGGGATACTCCTCGGGCGAAGCCATGAAGGCTGTGGAAGAAATCTTGGCTCAAATGCCCAAGGGATACTCAATTGAGTGGAATGCGCTTTCGTATCAGGAACGCGCAGCCGGCAACAATGCGGCCCCCCTGTATGCGATTTCGCTTCTGGTGGTGTTCCTCGCTCTGGCGGCCCTTTATGAGTCTTGGACGATTCCGATTGCCGTCATTCTCGTTGTTCCGCTCGGTGTGTTGGGTGCTTTGGGTCTTACGGCCCTTACGGGACGCGAAAACGACGTGTACTTCCAGGTCGGTTTGTTAACAACGGTCGGCTTGGTGGCTAAGAACGCGATTTTGATTGTGGAATTTGCACGTGACTTGTACGATAGCGGCAGAGATTTGCTCGAAGCCGTCGTCGAGGCCGTACGGTTAAGACTGCGTCCGATTCTGATGACCTCGATTGCTTTCGGTCTTGGTGTGTTCCCCTTGGCCGTGGCAACCGGTGCGGGTGCCGGCGCTCAGTCTGCCATCGGTATCGCCGTTTTGGGCGGTATGCTCACGGGTACGTTCCTGTGCATCTTCTTCGTGCCGGTGTTTTTCGTGTTGATTAATAAGATTTTCGGTCGCAAGAGACTGAAGAAGGGTTAAGGAAGCGAGAGAGAAAATGATGCGTAAATCCTTTGTGTTATTGCCCTTGGCTGCAGCCATTTGTGTTGCGGGATGCTCTTTTGCACCGACCTACGAAAGACCGGAGGCGCCGATTGAGGCAGCCTGGCCGGTCTCGGAAGCTACGAAAAACGTCAAGTTGCTCACGGAAGGCTTGCAGCAGTGGGGTGAGTTCTTCCGAGATGAGCGGCTTAAGACCTTGATTGCCAAAGGTCTTTCGGACAACCGGAGCCTCAGGTCGGCGGTCTTAAGCGTTGAGCAGGCACGAGCCAAGTACAACGTAAGCCGCAGTAACCTTTTGCCGAGTGTATCGGCAGTTGCGCAAAGAACGGCACGCGGGGCGTTTGATAACGAATCCAAGTCCGCTTTGTTGACAAACGGCTACACGGCCAATGCGATGGCCTCTTACGAACTGGACCTTTTCGGTCGCGTGCGTAACACCAACGAGATGGCTTTGCAGGAGTATTTCCAAACTCAGGCGGCGCAGCGTTCGGCGCAGATGACAATCATTGCCGAAATCGCCAACACGTGGCTTGCGCTCGGAGCGGCCAAAGACAAACTCCGGTTAGCCGAGCAAACGCTGGAAAGCCAGACGAAAACCTGTGAGTTAATTCAGAGAAGTTATGACGTCGGCGCCTCAAGCCTGATGGATTTGGAGCAGGTCAAAACGACGGTAGCCAATGCGCGGATTTCTAAGGCACAGGCTCAACAACAGGTCAGTCAGTACCGCAATGCCCTTACGGTTCTTGTGGGCGGAACATATGACTCGGCGCTCGAGACCGATTCGCTTCCTGCTGACGTGACAGCGCCGGTTTCGGCTACGTCCGACGTGCCGAGCGAAGTGCTTTTAAATCGCCCGGACATCGCAGCGGCCGAGGCCCGTCTTCGTAGTGCCAACGCTAACATCGGTGTTGCACGCGCTGCGTTCTTCCCGTCGATTTCTCTGACGGGATCGGCCGGGTACGCTTCTTCGCACTTGACGGATTTATTTAAGGCCTCCAGTTCAATTTGGTCCTTTACGCCGTCGGTTTCTCTTCCGATCTTTCAGGGCGGACAGAATATCCAGAACTTAAAGGCTGCCGATGCCGCCAAGCGCGGTGCCGTGGCCGATTACGAGTCGGCGATTCAAAGTGCGTTTAAGGAAGTGGCCGATGCCTTGGTAACGGAAGGTACCGTTCAGGAGCAACTGAAAGCCACGGAAAGCCTTGCTGCGTCCACACACAAGACCTACGAGCTTGCTATGGAGCGCTACAAGAGCGGTATGGATAGTTTCCTACAGGTTCTCGATAGCCAACGATCGGACTTTTCCGCGCAGCAATCTCTCGTCAATATGCGCTTGGCGCGGGTGACGAGCCTTGTGACGCTTTACAAAGTGATGGGCGGTGGGTCGCAACTGCCGAAGGAAGCGAACTAATCGCGCCATAAGGAGAAGCCATGTCTTCTTTAGAAAACGAAGCCTTGGCAACGCGCCGTCGGGAAGATATTCTGAGGGCGGCTCGAGCCTGTTTCGGTGAAAAAGGCTTTAGCGCAACGAAGATGAAGGATATTGCCGCGCATCTGCAGATGAGCGTGGGTAATCTTTATAACTACTTTAAAAGTAAGGATGAGATTGTCCGAACGCTTGCGCAGCGGCAAATCGATAACCTCGTGGAAAAAATCCGTGAAACCGATTATGAAGACCGGGAACAAAACATTCGGGATTTGACGGAAATCGCGCTTTCACGCCTGAACTTGCGAAGCGCCGTGTTTGCTTTGGATGTGATGAATGCCGCCGCAAGCAATAGGACGTTGGCGCACATTCTGCATTACTACGACAGAGCCTGTCGCGAAGCACTTTTGGCTATCTACAAGGAAAAAAATCTCGAGAATCCGGAGCTGAGACTCGAATGTGACATGTGCCTTTTAGACGGGTTAATTATTCGCATCATCGCGAATCCTGCGCTTGATGCGAAGAAATTGGCCCGGGCCGTGGCCGAACGTATCGTTCGACATTAGGACATCGCTTCCCGAATGCGTACGAAAAAGGGCTGCCGACCGGCAGCCCTTTTCATCCGAAAGCCGGATTACTTTAATTTAACCGGCACGAAAATGCGCGTCTGTCCGCGTTGAATCAGCAGGCGAAGGGTCTTAGACTTCGAAATGACAGAGCCTAAGTCCGAGGGCTTTTTCACAGCCTGACCGTTGACGCTGACGATAATGTCGCCGCGCTGGATACCGGCCTTACGCGCAACCCCTTCGCTTGAGGTGACAAGTAAACCCTTGGTGCCGACGCGATTGGCCTCTTCATCAGTCAGGGAGCGAACGGAGACTCCTAAGCGCGCCGCATCGGTCGTCGCTTTCTTGGTTGAATTGCCAGCGGCATCCTGACCGTCTTTGCCGACTTTAATCGTGACGGCAGTTTCTTTGCCGTCACGCAGAACCTTGAGCGTTAACTCCGAGCCGGGTGCCATGGAACTAACAAGAACCGGAAGATCGCTACTTGAGACGATAGATTGACCGTTGGCTTCAACGATGATGTCGCCTTCGCGAAGATCGCTCTTAGCTGCCGGTCCCTTCTTGTCGATTTGACTGACAAGGGCGCCTTTGGGCGTCTTCATCCCGAAGCTTTCCGCAAGTTCCTGCGTCATACTCTGGACGACAACACCGATACGACCGCGGGTGACGGTACCGGTTTTGACGAGTTGATCTTTAATCTGTAACGCCAAATCAATCGGGATGGCAAACGATAGACCCATAAAGCCGCCCGAGGTGGAGAAAATCTGAGAATTAATACCGACGACTTCGCCTGCCATGTTAAAGAGCGGACCGCCGGAGTTGCCCGGATTGACGGCAACGTCCGTTTGAATGAACGGCACGTACTGATCGGACGGGAGTTGTCGGCTCTTGGCAGAGACGATACCGGCCGTGACGGTGTTATCTAAGCCGAAGGGACTGCCGATGGCTGCAACCCATTCACCGACCTTCAGTTTAGAGGAGTCTCCCATCTTAAGAGCGGGCAGGTCTTTAGCCTCGATTTTGACAACGGCGATATCGGTTTTTTTATCGCTCCCGAGGACTTTGCCCTTAAATTCACGCTTATCCGTTAATCGCACGGTGATTTCATCGGCCCCGTCAATGACGTGGTGGTTCGTTAGAATCAGACCGTCCGAGCTGATGATAAAGCCCGAACCTGTGCCGCGGCGCTCGGGTTCTTCCTGGGGTCCGACAAACGGGAAAATCGGGAAGCCGAAACGCTTGAAAATTTCTGCCTGACGTTCGTCCATTTCCCCGAAGGGGTTGGCGTCTTCAATCTTGCGGGCTTCGCGTACGGTGGAAATATTCACCACGCCCTTGCCGTATTTTTCCACGAGGCTGACAAAGTCCGGTAGTTGTGCTTGAGACTTCTCGGACTCAAAAAGTGCGGCCGAGGAAGCCGGGGCATACGTGCTTAAGCCGGAAGCAAAGACAGCCGCCAAAGCGGCAACGACAAACGATGTTTTGTGAGCTTTCATAGTGTTCTGGAACTCCGAAAAAGACAAATGAAACGCATCTGTCACAACAATCATACGATAGACGAAAAATATCACGGAAACTGTGTGTCAATTGCCTAATCTGTGCCCAAGCCGTTACATTTGTAACAAAGCCATAGGGAATTTTCACAAAAGAGTCTCCTTTTCGGGGTGAAGGTTGCTATTGTGGCTCTCGGAAAACGAGGAAAGAAAAATGGAAAACTCAACGGGACACAACGTAAGAGTGCCGGTTGCGACAGAACCGACTTCTCAAGAGCCGTCCCTTAAAACGCCGGAACGAAGCATCGTTTTAGTGGCGAAGGTTGTGTACCTTTTGCATGGACTTTCGATTCTTTTAGGCATCGTAACGGGGGCGAGCATCTTGGGTTCGTTTCTTTTCGGATGGCCCTCGATTGCCGCCGTTGTTCTCAACTACGCATTACGTAGCGAGGCTAAGGGAACGTATATCGAAAGCCACTTTGCCTGGCAGATTTATACGTTTTGGGCGGCGGCGCTTTGGGCGTTGCTTGTTGCGATTCTCGGAACACTTTTGGCATGGGCACTTGTCGGATTTGCAGTTTGGGGGATTGGTTTTATGGTGATGGGTATCTGGGTCGGTTACCGCATTGTGCGCGGATGGATTCGCCTGACGGCCGGTCGAGCTATGCCCGCCGAGTAGGTCAGGGCGGTACTTTTCCGACGCAAAGCTAGGAAAATGAGAGACGCCAGATTTAATAAGAACCATCTCGCGTGGCCATTTGGTTGCCAGGTACTGCGAGAGCATCTCAGAAACAAGCGTCAGATACGGGGCAAAGTGCGCCTCCCTTGCAACAACCCAAAGCGTTTTTCCGCTGTGGCCACGCCCAGGACGGGAATCGTCAGCCTCTTTAGGCGATTTCGAACGCACAAAAGATTCATCGGGGGAAAGATGGACCATCCCAGCCCCGAGGCGACTGCTTGGGCCACGGCATGCGTGTTTTCCGGCGCCAGAGACCGGCCGATAGGAAGCTTTAAAAGCCGTATTTAGCACTGCGATTTTTGTCGGTTCAGGGAGTCGCGCTGGTAGGACACAAAGAGAAGCGTCAGATTCGGCAAAATCGCCGACAAAGGCGTTCTTTTTCCGGCAAATCAGGAGCCACGGCAAGGTCGGCTTTTCCTTCTGCAAAGCGTTTTTGAACTGCAGGAATCAGAGTGGTTTCGGCCGTAAAGATTGTAACTTGCGGGATTAATGTGACTTCGATTTCGGCTCCGGCAACGGCGCGGGTCATTTCGGAGATGACAAGTGCAGAGCCCGGACTTTTTGCGCCCTAAGAGCCGAAAGACTTTCGCCTCCGCGAGATACCGCCTTGCAATCGCAACGGCGGTTTGCCCCTGAGGCGGTAAGTGCATCGGGCGCGAGGAGCGATCAAAAAGCGTCACGCCCCAATTTTTTTCCAAGCGTTCGATGGTTTGTGTTACCGCCGAGCGCGGTAGATTCATCGTCGTAGCAGCATGGGAAACGCCGTTCTGCGGCGCAATGAAACGTCACGGCGGACGCCGGATCAATGTTGGGCAGCACCGGCTTCATGCCGCATCCCGAATGCGAGAAACCACTTCATCGGCGTGTTCACAAATCCTGCTGTCGATACGGGCTTTGTCGGTTTCGGATGTAACACCTGGGATGAACATCATCGCATAGGAGGCCACGGGTTCAAGCCAGGTCATGGAGCAAAAAAGAGCGGTTTGCTCAAACTGCACGAGAAAGTCTTTCAGATAAAAGTGTTTGGTGCCTTTCGGGGTGTATTCGTCTTTGCTGCCGCCTGTGGTCACGGAAACGAGGAGCTTTTTCCCTTTTAAGGCATTGCCCCCGCTTCCATAGGCAAAGCCGTACGCGAGAACGTCGTCAATCCACTGCTTCATTTTTGCGGGAGCCGAATACCAATAAATCGGAAACTGCCAGACAATGACGTCGGCTTTTTTAAGGGCCTCCTGCTCGGCAGCCGCGTACGTTTTATCCTCGGTCACGGTATCGGCAACGGCGCGAATCTGGGCCTCGGGAAGTCTTTTGGCGAGTTCGGCGAGAATGCGCGCCGTTGACGAAGGTCCGTGCGGATTCGGTTGTCCGTTGATAATCAAAACGTTCGTCATACAAGAACTCCCTGAAAAACAAAAGATATCGTATCGTAGCAGGAAAAGCCTGTCCGGCAAGACTGTGTTTTGCAACAGCGCTTAACGCAAGAGATCTTCTTTTGTGAAGCGGCTCGCATTTGCCGTTTTGGAGGATGAAAATGCTGAGTGTTACTCGAGACAGTGACTTGTCATGAACCCGTTTGCCGTTATTCTTCCGGACTTTTTGATTATCTTTTTGGGTCTTATCCTTCGTGCCCGCCTGCGCTACGACGATGCGTTTTGGGATGCCGCCGAGCGTCTTGTCTTTAAAGTGCTTTTCCCGCCGCTCTTATTCATAGAAACGCCGCAAGGAAACATCTGACTTCAGTCAGGTGAGGAATTGCGTCCCATGCATTTCACATTACCATGCGATAAAATTAGAGACATGGTAGAAGTTGTATACAACCGCAATTGTGTGTACCAGACGGCATACCATATGATATGGTGCCCGAAGTATTGCAAGCGGATACTTACAGGTGAAATAGCCGAGACGTTGCGTCTTGCCATCAACGCGATCTGCATTGAGCGCGAGTGGCCGATTCTGACCTTGGAAATCCAACCCGACCATATCCATTTGTTCGTAACCATCCCTCCGTCTCTGCCTGTTGCCGATGCCGTAAAGATTTTGAAGGGCTCGACAGCCAGGAAGTTGTTTGCAGCGTTCCCGGCATTGAAGAATCAGCTTTACGGCGGGCATTTGTGGTCTCCGTCCTATTACGTAGGCACAGCAGGCACTGTCAGTGCGCAAACCATCAGGCATTACATTGAAAGGACTGAACATA
>OIWT01000989.1_pt1 | contig 36538 bp, 34 predicted proteins | sample 1587701 | NCBI WGS metagenome assembly OIWT01 (sample SAMEA3888904, study PRJEB22519) | human gut metagenome | biome: human gut; feature: human-associated habitat; material: faeces | place: Denmark | collected 2009 | reverse complement strand
CCCAGATGGAGGTCTTAAAACAGGGAGTCGCCCTGTTTGCAGATAAATACCGCTCGCAATACTTGAACGGAGGTAATGCAAAATGAAGAAACGACTACTAAGCATCCTGCTCGTCTTTTGTATGATGATGAGCTTTGTACCGATGATGGCAAACGCAATTGAGATTTACATTGACTTGACCATTGTCGGTCAGGCAAACTTAACGCTCGAAGTTGTGTCGGGCGACAGCATTGACAATATCAAGGAGAAAATTCAGGAAAAAACGGGCTTTTCTCCCGATGCGCAAAGACTGTTTTTTGGCGAAAAAGAGCTTGAGAACGGGCGCACGCTGGCAGATTACAATATTCCGAAGGAAAGCACGCTGTGCTTGCGTCTGCAAAGGACGGTACAGCTTGGCGCAGATGCACTAAGTAAAAATGTAAACACAGCGAGCGCACCGACCGTGTATTTCGGGCAAAACCATGAAAATAATCCCGGCGCATGGCGTGTGATCGGCTATGATGGAAGCGGTGTTGCCGGCACAGCCGGGAATATGACCCTGCTTGCGGCGGGCAATATGGGAGTTGTGCGATTTGACGATGACGGAGTAAACAACGAATACGCACCGAGTGATTTGAAAACCGCAATAGACGCGCTTGCCGGAAAGCTGACGACAGAAGAAAATGTTGCTGTAAAGAAACGGACGCTTACAAGCGGAAGTTACAACGGAGAGAATACCGACTGTGTAGCAGGAGCTCAGGTGGATAACGCTGTATTCTGGCCGCTTTCCACAGCGGAAGCGTCTGCGGTAAATAATGATCTGCGAATTGCGGATCCCGAGCATCCGAGTTGGGCGTCAAGCTATTGGTGGTTGCGCTCCCCCGGCGACGTTGATTACGCTGCCGCCGCCGTGAGAGGTAATGGTGATGTCTCCTACGATGGGGAAGATGTCATCATCATGTTGTCTGGCGTTCGTCCCGCTTTTAGCTTAAAATCAAGCTCCGTACTCTTTACCTCCGCTGCTGTGGGTGGAAAGCCTTACGGAGGATTGACCCCGATTTCTGAATACACAGGAAACGAATGGAAGCTGACGTTGAATGACAGCGACCGGAACGGTTTCCTTGTAACGCTCAGATTCTATTCGGAAAACATCGTTCGCTTTGATTACAAGGGGGCGAAAACCGGCGCAAACGAATATATTTCCGCAATGGTGATCAACGGCGAAACCATAAAATACTATGGCAGACTTAAAAATGTGAGCGAGACGGGCATGGAAAGCGGGAATTTGACACTTACTTTGCCTGTTGCTGTGGATGTGGAAAAAGGCGATCGGCTGTTTGTTTTCAATGAGCAGTGCAACGGCGACTGCAAAACCGATTATGCAAGCGATCTGCTTGAGCTTCCGCTGAAATCGGTAGGCTCAAATACACCAAGACTTCGTATCAATGCCGAAACGGGTGAATGGGAAGTTTCCTATGATGAAGGTCAGACATGGCTTTCCCTCGGTGTAAAAGCAACCGGAGCCGACGGCAAAAATGGTGCCGATGGCAGGGACGGTGTAGACGGTAAAGATGGTGCCCCCGGTAAAGATGGCGCCCCCGGTAAAGACGGCGCCCCCGGACAGGATGGCAAAGACGGCATAACGCCCCGGCTTAAAATCGGAGACGATAACATTTGGTATATTTCCTATGACGGCGGTCAAAGCTGGACTTCCCTCGGCGTAAAGGCGACCGGCGAGAAAGGCGACAAAGGCGACAAAGGGGATACCGGCACCGACGGTAAGAATGGAGCCGATGGCAAAGACGGCATTGATGGCAAAGACGGCACAAACGGCACAAACGGTCAGGACGGAATCGGCGTTTCGACCGTAACGGTCGATAAAGATGGAAGCATCACCGTAACGTTAACGGACGGCAGTACACATAGGGCAGGAAGTGTTCCTGTTACCAAAGAAGAAGTGCAGGCACTGAAAATCACAGCGGGAGTTGCGGCGGGAACTGCCGGAGTGTCCCTTGTCGGCTTGCTTTCCGCCATAGGTTACGCTTTGTTGAAGCGCAAAAAGCTGTCATGAATTCATTTCAGGTGAGCAAAAAATGCTTGCCTCTTCCGTAAAGGAAAGCACATACATCTGCAAGAAGCACCCAGCTGAAAGGTTGGGTGTTTTTTGCTTCAAAATTCAAAGAAAGGAGTTTCAATTTGAGCAACGAATCAATCAATGCAGAAGAAAAACAGGAACCACTGTCCATCTTTTCTTCTGCCGTTCCGGGCGCATCGGTCAAGGTAATCAGTATGGCGGATGTTCCTTTGCTTGAGGTTGACTGGCTGTGGAAACCGTATATCCCGTTCGGAAAAGTCACAATCATTCAGGGTAACCCCGGCGAAGGCAAGACGACTCTCGCTTTGCGGCTGGCATCGGCGTGCAGCAGGGGCAAGGCTTTTCATGAAATGGAGCCTCACGAACCATTCAATGTCATTTATCAGACCGCCGAGGACGGACTCGGAGATACCATCAAACCGCGCCTGATAGAAGCGGAAGCCGATCTCTCGCGCGTGTTTGTTATCGATGAAGCCGATAAGGTTCTCTCTCTTCTTGACGAAAGAATTGAGAAAGCAATCAAGGAAAAGCATGCACGGCTGATTATTCTTGATCCCCTGCAGGGCTATCTCGGAACGGATACAGACATGAACCGGGCAAACGAAATCCGTCCGATCTTCCGACGTCTCGGAGAGATTGCGCAAGAAACCGGATGTGCCGTTGTCCTTATCGGACATCTGAATAAGGCAACGGGGTCGGGTTCTGCCTACCGTGGACTCGGCTCAATGGACTTTCGCGCCGCCGCAAGAAGCGTTCTGCTTGTCGGTCGATTGCGAAAAGAGCCGAATGTCCGAGTCATTATTCATGACAAATCCTCTCTCGCTCCCGAGGGAAAAGCAATTGCTTTCAATCTCGGAAATGAGGAAGGCTTCCATTGGCTTGATGGTTAAGATGACATTACAAGCGAGGAATTGCTTGGAGGCTTCGGAGGAAGATCGGACAGCAAGACTGCACAAGCCGAAGGATTGATACGCTCGGTTCTGGCGGACGGAAACGCCGTTCCTTGCGATCTTATCTTCCGGCGGGCTGCTGAGCTCGGCATCTCCCAACGAACGGTAAACGAAGCCAAAAAGCAAGTGTCGGGCATAAAAACGAGCAAGTCCGGCATCAAGTGGTACTGGAGAATAACAAACGAATGAAGATTGTAACATTGCAAAGTGTCAGGCTTTGCATTCTTTTTTCTGCATTCTTCCTTCAAGATTGCAGAATGAAGATTGCGCCGTAGTGTCCTTTGCATTGTTGCATTCTTCCCGACAGCAACAGAGAGTCGCGGTTATCCCGTGGCTCTTTTTCTCTGCCTTGCAGAGAGCCAGCATCGCCTTTGGCTGTACGCCACCGCTGAAGCGGTGCCGTCCGCCTTCGACTGCTGGGCGGGCAGAAGCCCTGCACCCACTTTATTCTGAAAGGAGCATCGCATGAAAGACAGGCGATTGAACTTCCGCCTTGCACAGTGGCAAGACGAGATCATCCGTAAAAAAGCGCAGGAAGCCGGACGGAGCATATCGGATTATGTTCTGCTTTGCGCTTTGGGGAAAGACATTTACAATTACAATGGGCTGTATGCCCTGGCTTCACAGATCAAGAGAATCAACAACAACCTGAATCAGCTGGTAATCCTCGCAAGACAGGGACGCATTCAGGTTGCAGGAGTGGAATCCATTCGGGAAGAGATTGCCGAAATGAACGGAACCTTGAATCAAGAACTGAGAAAGGCGAGGGACTGAAATGGCAATCGTACACTTTGTAAACCGTCCCCGTTCCCAAACCAAAGCGGGGATGCTGTTTGTCCTCCGCTACTGCATGTCAGATAAAAAAACTGTCGATGCGGACGGGGAAAAATATGTGTCAGGTATAAACTGTGTTCCGCAGAGTGCCTATGCGGAATTCATTTCGACTAAGAAACTCTTCGGAAAGACTGACGGCAGACAGTACTATCACTTCGTACAGTCTTTTCCCGTGGGTGAGAATATCACGCCGAAAGTCGCTCATGAAATAGCCTGCCGCTTTGCGACCGAGCCGGAGATGTTCAAGGGGTATGAAATCACGGTTGCCACACACTGTGACCGTGACCATATCCACTCGCATTTCGTTATGAACAGCGTAAGCATGGAGAGCGGCAGAAAGTTTCACATCAGCACCGCAGACGTTGAAAAGCTCATGCAGATCTCGGACGACATCATTCGTGAGTACGGGCTGTCAGTGCTGGAACCGCGAACTAAAGATAGGTGTGTGAAAGCAATCGGCAATAACGAAATGCACACCCTGCAAAGCGGTCAGAGCTGGAAGCTGGAGCTTGCAATCACAATCGACCAGTGTATGAAGCTGGCGAAATCAAAAAAGCATTTCATTTGGCTGATGGAACAAGAGGGCTATAAAGTCAGATGGACGGCAGAAAGAAAAAACATCACATACACCTGCCCGAACGGCAAAAAGTGCTGTGATGATAAACTGCATGAATCAAAATACCTGAAGGAGAATATGGATTATGAATTCGGAATTCGCACCAAGATCATTTGCGGACTTCAAGAAGGAAGCAACACAACAGAACAAAACCGCAGCGCAGGTTACACCTACAGTCTCACTGACCGAGAGCAACTGGAAGGCGATTATCGCACTCAATCAGACAATGATAGACTGGATGAGCCTGATATCGGAACAACAGGAATCTCTCGCAAGGAAAGACGAGATTACAGGTCACCTTCAGCGGCAGATCAATCAAATGAAGCAGGAGAACGAGAAAATCATTTCTTCGATAAAAACCACGGCGAAAGAGATTCAAGAGAATACGAAATCGACCGAGAGACAGGTTGGGAACCTGAAAGAAACGAGCTCTTCTTTTCTGCAGAATGCCAGGACGGAAATGAAAGCTTTTACGAAGAAGCTCTTCGTGATTTCGACAGCGGCAAACTTGACGGTGTCATTACTGGTGCTTATCTTGCGGCTGATATTCAAAATCTGATTGACGATGACGGCGAGATCATCGACTGCACCACAAGGCATTTCGGTCAGCGCAGGAAAAAAGACGAAATGACTATGGGCGAAATCTAAAGGAAAGGAGGCATCGAATGGAAGCGGAAAAAAGTATAATTGTTCAAACTGTCGTCCATGTAATAGACGGAGTCAGATATCGGGTTACCGCTGAGTTCAAAGGTGAAGTTGATCTCAGGCACACAGTATACGAATGCGCTTTGAAAAAGGCGATCGAAGAAATCAAGAAAAGCGCGTAATTTTATCAATTTTGCGCTGGACTTGTTCGAATATCTTCGGTATAATGTGTGGCTGTAAAGACGAAAATTCAGAAAGGAGCCAAAGAAATGAGCTTTCACCAAGAACCCAAAGTAGGATTATATATCCGACTATCCCGTGACGATTTACGTGCGGGAGAATCCATGAGCGTTGAGAATCAACGAATTTTTCTCAACAAATATGCAAAAGAACAAGGGTGGTCAAACGTAACCGAGTATGTCGATGACGGATATACCGGTGTAAACTTTGACCGCCCTTCTTTTATGCGGATGATAGAGGATGTCCAAAAACAGAAAATCAATATCATCGTCTGCAAAGATATGAGCCGCTTCGGCAGAAATTATATTCAGGTGGGAGAGTTCACCGACTATATTCTCCCCTCAGCAGGTTGTGCTCTGATTGCTCTCAACGATGGAGTGGATACACGAAAATCCATTGACAACGATATGACGCCGTTCAGAAACCTGTTCAACGAATTCTATTGTAAAGATATATCCAAGAAGGTCAAGACCGGACGGAGCGTCCGTGCCTCCACGGGTAAGTACCTCGGCGCATACGCACCGCTTGGATATATCCTCAACCCTGACAACAGATATGAGTACCTGATTGACGAAACAGGAGCCGAAATAGTGAGGAAAATCTTCGCACTGCGCAGCCAAGGGAAAAGCATTCTGGGAATCGCCACACAGCTGAATTCCGAGGGGATATTGACCCCGAGAGATTATTGGTACAAGCTGAAGGGCGAACCCAATCCAAGGAAGCTGTCGCACAAATGGTCTGATGTCACTGTGCGTGGAATCCTCAGCAACGAAGCATACCTGGGAAATATGATTCAGAACAAAACGGGTCATATCTCATACAAAAACAAAAAAATTGTCATGCGTCCCGAGGAGGATCGGATACGGGTTGACAACACACACGAGCCAATCATCGACCGGGAAACATGGGACAGAGTCCAGGCGTTGTTTCAGAAAAAGGTGACCTTCAGAAACAATGCTATGGGGATTCCGTATCTCTTCTCCGGATTGCTTGAATGTGCAGATTGCGGATGTCGCCTCAAGGGCGTACGGGATTCTCGAAGAAAAGCAAGTGATCCCTCCCAACTTTGGTCTGCCTACAAATGCGGAACTTACAGTAACGGAGGGGTCGGCGCCTGTACCACCCATTATATCACCGAGGAAGCACATATAGAATTACTCAAACAAGATATCCAAATACACGCCGAACAGATTCTTCTTGATGAAGAAAAGGTTCGGCGTGATTTATTATCCCGGAAAACTCAGGAAATTGACTATGAGGGAGTTGCAAAAAGGCAACGGCTGAAGGATGCCTCAAAACGAATGGCGGAACTTGATCAGATCATCGAAAATCTATACGAGGACAGAGTAACACGAAAAATATCCGAGGATGTGTTTGATCGCTTCTTCGGCAGATATGAGAATGAGCGGAAGTCGCTTGTGGCAGAGGTTGATGAACTTAACCGAGAGGTAGATAATCTGGAGAAGACCGAGTTCAATATTCAGCACTGGATAGACATGATCAAGAAATATGCCGCCTTTGAAGAACTCGATCGACCGCTACTGATGGCACTGATAGACAAAATCGTGGTCGGCGACACGCATATCGAAGATGGCGAAAAAATCAGAGATATCCGCATCGTATACAACTTCATCGGCGAGGTGGACAGCCAATGACGAATACAGCCTTATTCAAGTATACCGTGAATGATTTTCGGCGTTTTGCCAGCCTTCTCCAGTGGGAGAAGGTGGCGCGGTTTACCGCGACGGATGAGGTGTTACATGTGTATTGTGCAAAGCAAATTTTATCTCGCCATGTTCGCACCCAAACTTTTGCCAAAAGCTCAACCGCGAGGTTCGCCATAGCCTGACATGGCACAGCAGCGAATCCGAGTCGGCGCTTGAGCGTTTCGAACCTGTAGCCGTGGCTATGCTATAGCGGGACGGTCGTGGCACTTTGTTCGCACTGGTCGCCGCGAGGCGACAGGGTGAGTTCTCAAAGAGAGGGGAACGCTCTCTTTGATGACTTTTGGTATACTCCGTCTCGGCGACGCCGTTCAGAGGTGGCTACGCCACCCTGAACCCTCCTCTTCGTCACGCAAAAGTACGAGAGAAGAAAAGTTACTTTATCCCACTCAAAATCGCAATAGAACAATATCTGCCAAAACACAAAAAGGCGGGAAAAAGCCAAGCTTTTTCCCGCCTTTTTGTGAAATCAAACCTTTTCTCCGAGTTTTGCGGCAATAATACCTTTTGCGCCCTCCGGAATATATTCCGAGTACGGCTTGCCGCACCGCGCAAGCTCGCGGACGAGTGTGGAGCTGACATGGAGCACCTCGGGAGAGGAGAACATGAGCAACGTCTCTATGCCCGATATGGCTCTGTTTGCCCGAGCCATATCCTCTTCATATGCATAGTCCGAGAGATTGCGCACGCCCTTGACTATGGCGCAGACACCGAGCTTCTTCGCAAAATCCGCGATAAGCCCCTCACCCTTTACCACGCGGACATTTGTCATATCCGATGTAGCGGCGGCTACCGCAGAGAGGCGGATTTCCTCATTGAGCAAGGGCTTTTTCGCGGGATTTGTATAAACCGCAACTACTGCTCCGTCGAAAGTATCCGCAGCTCTTTTTATTATGTCAAGATGACCTGTTGTTATCGGGTCAAAGGTGCCCGCAATCAAAACAATTTTTTCCATTTTTATTCTCCTGCCTTCGGCTTAAGATAAGTTATATGGACCCTGCCGTATTTCACGCCTTTTACTTTTTCGTAGCGCGCGGCGAGCATTACATTTTCTTCGATGTCGAGCGGCTTTTCATCCTCGCAGATTACCATTCCGTCTGGGTTTATCATATCTGAATCGCATAGCGCAGCGAGTATCTCGGGCAGCAGGCACATGGCATACGGCGGGTCGAGATAGATATAATCAAAACTGCTTCTTCCGCCCGCCGCCCTGATATATGCTTTCCAATCCATGCAGAGCACATTCGTTTTCGGATAGAGTTTTGTTTTCTTTGCGTTTTCCGTAATTATATTTGCGGCATCGCGCGAAGCGTCAACAAGCGTCGCCTTTTCCGCACCGCGGCTGAGTGCCTCCAGCCCCATCTGACCGGAGCCGGCAAAAAGGTCAAGTACCGTTTTTCCCGCTATATCAAACTGAATAGAGCTGAAAACAGCCTCTTTCACTCTCTCCGGAGTCGGTCTTGTGTCCTCGCCCTCGAGCGTTTTCAGATTTATGCCTCGTGCGCTTCCTGTGATTATTCTCATTTTTTATTCCTTTCGCCTTTGTCAAAGTATGTTATTATTCTTTCGGCTGTTTCCGGTGTTATTCCCTTAACTGCGGCAAGCTCCTCGGCGCTCGCTTTCTTTACGCCAGCAAGTCCGCCGAAATGCGAGAGCAGAGCCTTTGCCTTTGCCGCGCCTATGCCGTCTATCTTCTCGAGGACAGAGGTCTTTTCTTTTTTGCGCTTTGCCCGCGTCATGCTCGAAACGGTGAAGCGGTGAACCTCTTCCTGAATTTTATATATCAGCATGAAAACCGCCTGCTCCGCGGCTATGGAGACCTCGCCGTATTCGCTCACAAGCGCACGCGTCTTGTGATGCTCGTCCTTTACCATGCCGAGCACGGGAATGTTAATTCCCATTTCTCGCATGAGCGCCTGTATCACGAGAACATGATTTTTGCCGCCGTCGAGCAGTATCAGGTCGGGCGCCTTTGCCCCATCATCGGAGAGATGCGAGAGTCTGCGAGAGAGAGCTTCTCTCATGGAGCCGTAATCATCCTGCCCGTCGGTCGTGCGAATCTTATAAAGCCTGTATTCGCTCTTTTTCGGCTTGGCGTTTTCAAAAACTACCATGCCTGCCGTTATGTTTTCGTTTCCGTAGTTTGAAATATCAAAAGCCTCTATGCGCTCCGGCAGAACCTCAAGCGCACAGAGAGAAGCCAGCCTTGCAAGAGATTTTTCCGTCTGCTCACTGCTTTTTCTGTATTCGTCGGCGCGTGTTTCGGCATTTTGCTTGACTGTCCGGCAGAATTTATGAAGCTCGCCTCTGCGCGATATCTTCAGTCTGACCGCCGTTCCTGCCTTTTCGCGAAGCCAGTTTTCCGCTGTCTGCCGTTCTTCCTCGGCTATTTCATCGGCGAGTGTTATCTCGCGCGGGATATAATCGCGCACGCTGTAGAGCTCATATATGAAGGAGCATATAGCGGCATCATCGAAAATTTCGCCGCCCGAGAAAAGAAAGCTCTGAAAATCTATCAGCTTTCCGGAGCGGACATAGAAAACGCATATTGCAGATATATCATCACCCGCATACCAGCCGATGATATCGCGATCGACATCGGGAGAGCATATTACGCGCTGCTTTTCGCTCAGACGCTTTATCGCCGCTATCCTGTCACGGTAGCTTGCCGCCGCCTCAAACATCAGATTTTCCGAAGCGTAATTCATTTTCTCGGTGAGAGAGGAGAGTATATCGTCCTCGTTTCCGTCGAGAAACGATATCGCCTCAAGAAATCTCGCGCGATATTCCTCTGCCGTCACGCTCTCCTCGCATGGTGCGATGCACCCCATGCGACGATAGAGACAATGCTTCACTTTGCCCTTGTCCTTCGGAAAATGCTTCTCGCAATAGGGAAGCCCGAAGGTTTTGCGCAGTGCCGAGATGACGGAATAAACCGTATTTGCACCCGAATACGGACCGTAATATTTATTTTTGCCCGCCTCGCGCTTGCGTGACATTATGAGTCTGGGATATTCCTCGCCGAGCGTAGCCACGAGATAAGGATAAGACTTATCATCCTTGAGCAGGATATTGTATCTCGGACGATAGAGCTTTATCAGGCTGTTTTCCAGCGTGAGCGCTTCCATCTCCGTCTCGCAGATGATATAATCAAAATCGTATACATTATGCGTCATGGCGTCGGTCTTGCTGTTGAAATTATTGTCATGGAAATACTGAGAGACCCTGTTTTTGAGTGCACGGCTCTTGCCGACATATATGACCTTACCCGAGGAATTTTTCATTATATATACGCCGGGGCAGAGCGGCAGGTTGCCTGCCTTTTCCCGCAGTCTTTTTGCGTATTCTTGGCGTACCGTGATAAATCCCTCCGATCTGAAAATGGGTTTACAGACAAAAAACGGCAGAGGGTTCAAAACGAGCCATCTGCCGCCTGTCATTCACTTCGTTAACTTTCGGCTCACTCGGTCGTGCGGAGAATCTCCTCGAGACCGTCGAGCGCCTCTGCCTCGTCGGGACCGTCGGCGATAAGAGTTATCGTGGCGTCTCCCGAAATAGCCATGGCGAGCACACCCAAAAGACTTTTTGCGCTGGAACGCTTGTCTCCGTCCTGAATCCATATAGAGCTTTTATACGAATTTGCTTTCTGAATGAAAAACATTGCAGGTCTTGCATGCAGACCTACGCTACTTTTTACTACTACTTCTCTTGAAATCATGTGCCGCTCCTGTGCTTTTATCGGGGATAATGCGAAAATGTGCCGTCATTTCCCTTGGACTAAACAGTATTATATCAAATTATTTGCATAAAATCAATAGCTTTGAGTAAATTTTCCTGTGAAAAATGTAAAAAATACGATTTTCCGTTGCTGTTATTCGGCTTTTTCTATCGAATTTACCGTTATTTCCACAGCGGCGCCGTTTCCCGTCAGCGGATCAAGTATATATACGGAGAGAACTGAGCCTACGGTTATTTTTGTTTTGCCGTCGATGAAAAAGCCCGTTTCCGAGGAAATGCCGGCAAATTTTATTCTGCCGTGCAGATTTTTCTTTCCGAGAGGATTATCGTGCGGCTTGGCGACGCCGTCCTCCTCGATATAAATCTTATTTGTTTCGACTTCTGCCGATATTATCTCCCCTATGAGAGAGTCGCCGTTTGTAAGGTATACATTTCCCTTGCTTGCGCTTGCCGCTGTATTATCCATGATATCATATACCGTGAAATTCACGATTACATGCTCGCTTATATCGTTGCGCTTGTCGAAATACGCGACTTTCAGTACCACTGCGACAATGCTCGCGATGACGGCAAGTATTATTATTATGTCAAATATATTGAATCTGACTTTGTTTTTGCTGTCGTTCACTTGGCACCCTCCCTTTTATCAGCCTGCACTCTTTATCTCGAAGCGCGTGCAATAACCGACGCGATTCAGATATCCGGATGAAAAATATATCTGCGAGCCAACGAGAATTCTCGTATTTCCTATGTTGCAGAAGCCTGTTTCGTCTACCGTCGCGTTGTCGCATACTATCGTGACATACGCATCGTAGACATCGCTGTAGGCATAAACGGGAATATTCCCGTTTTCATCGGCTTTGCTGTCATAATACTGCGTCGGCTCCCATCTGATATTCGATATATAACCGAGCGGCATGTCCGTAGCCGAATCAAAAACCTCATTTCCCGCCGCCAGAGCAGAGCGGTATTCCTCCTTTATCGCTGTCAGCTTGACGGAATATTCGATGGTTCTCGGCTTATTCTCCGGCTTCACATTACCGTTTTGCAGAAGTATCAGATATGTTATAGCCGCCGCCACGGAAAGAATCAATATTATTATAACAGCATCCACAAAGCCGAAACGAGCCTTTTGTTTTTTGTTGTCCATTTCAGTACCTTGACCTTTCAGATTATTTTGCAGTCCGAATTATAGCTCGGAAAAATAGTGTTCCGCATCTTCCTTCTTCTTTATTGCGGCAAAATCCGTATACGAAACGGCAAGCCCGACCATCATCCAGAAGAAAAGGAATATTCTGTAGTTATAGAAAACAAAGTCTGTCAGCCCCTGAAAAAGAAATGCGAAAATTCCGGAGAAGAGAGCCATGCACATCATCTTTTCCTTTACGGCGGTGCAGCTGCGCAGATAGGAGAAGCAACGTGACGCGAGGAAAAGCATGAATATGAGAAAGAATACGAGCGCGAATATGCCCATTTCCGCCGTGAGCTGGAGATACAGGCTGTGGCTGTGATATGCCACCTCGGCACCGCCTATGGAATAAGCGGGATAAACAGAGGAAAAAGCCTGCTCGCCTATTCCGATGCCGGATATCAGATTGTCGCGTATCATGGCGAGAGAGCCGCGCCATATATTGAGTCTGTACGAGGTTGATGAATCGGTGAAATTTGTAAACCTGTCAAATATCGCGGTATCTTTTGCGAAAATAAGCAGGGAAGCGAGCGGCGAGGCTATTATCAGCGCCGCAAAAAATTTCCTGCTTGCTATCAGGGCAAAAACGAGAAGCGAAACGGCAAAGCCGAGCCATGCCCCGCGCGACCATGTAAGTATCAGGCAGGCGCATCCGAGCAGAGCCGATATCGCGGAGGCAAAGCGCCTGCGAGGGCTTGCTTCGTCGCTCTGCTTTGCAAGGGCGAAGGCAAGCGCCGTCGGCACGGTCATTATAAGAAATTCGCCGAGCACATTCGGATTTTCAAAGGTGGAGACCGCACGCCCTCGGATATAATCGAAGGTGCCGGTGTCAATCCAGCCGAGCGTGGGAGTTCCGATGAAATATTCGCCTATGCCGATAAGCGAGACAAGCCCGAGCGAAACGATGCAGCACGAGATTGCGCGGACGAGCATTTTCTGCGAGCAGATAAGATTTCTCACGATAAAATACATAGAAATAAGACAAATGTATAAGAGCATCTTTTTTATGCTCGAGCTTCTGTCCACGGAGTTTACACCGCCGAGGAAGAAGAAAACCGCCAGCATCACCACGGGGATATCGGCGAGCGCGAGCTTTATCACGCGCTTGCCGCGTATCAGCTTTACAAAAAATGATATCGCTATGAGTATCACCGTTGCGGCGAGAGCCATAGTTTTCATGAAGGGGAGCAGGAGAAAAACAAGGAGCACGCCTGCCTCCGGATAAGTCATGACAAACATCGCAAAGGCGATAAGCGCCGCCGCCGCAACTATATAGAGCGGGCGGACAAATATCGTGCAGAGACCGAGTATCATGCCGAGCATGAACATTATGTTTGTGGCACGACGCCCCTCTTCGGACTCCTCATGAGCCTCGGTTCTTCTTATACCGAGAAAATCGTTTATCAGAAAAGAGAAGAACCTGCTTCCGGCAAAAGCCTGCGAAACCGAGAGCTTCGATGAGAAGAAGCAGACGGAAAGGAGCAGGAAAACCGCGCCTGCCGCGGGGTCGGTGAAGTTGCGCTCATAATCGAAGGCGACCGCCTTCATTATATATATAACTGAGCTGTATAGCCCGAACGAAGCGGAAAATACACCGAATACCGATATCGGTGCCGAGAGGAACATATCTCTCAGCCTCGAAGAAAAGCCGAGCAGGACGCTGCGCTCTATCTCTCTTGCGGCGCGTTGCTTTGCGCCGCGCATGGAAAATTTCTTTACAGCCTTTCTGTAAACCGAGGCGGCAAAGGAATTTCTCGCGGCTTCCTCGGCGGCATCATACGATGTCATCAGAAAGGCGAAAATGCTTTTGAGAATTCTGCTGTAAATAAAAGAAGCAAACCGCATGACATATGTCACGATGAAGCTGTCTTTTATGCGGACGGCTCTTTTCTTATTTTTCTGTACCGTCATCAGCTGTCCTCCCTTCGTGCTTTATGCTTTCCTTTCGGCAGAAGCCCGAAAAGATATATACATATTAAATATACCACACTTCCTGCCAAAAAAACAATAGCAGAGACGAAGAAATTTTTAAAAAATGTGTTTTTTATCGATATTTTGCCGACAAAAGTGTCGAGAAAGTACATGGAGATGCCGCAGACGAGTGCGGAGAACACCGCTTTTGCCGCATCGGGTGCTGTACGGCGGGTGAAAAATCCGAGCTTTATTGCCCCACCGAAGAGCAGAATAGCCGCCGCACAGATCTGCGCCGCGAGAAAAGAGAGCGCGAGGGAGATGATGTGCTTTTCCGTTATTGCGAAAAAAACAGGCTCCGCCGCTATGCAGACGGCGACTGCCACCGCCGCCGCCACGGTCGGCAGGCGCACGATGCCTTTGGAATAAAATGCGCGAAGAAGTGTTTCATAAAGAGCGAAAAACGGCATGGCAAGCGCAAATACCGAAAAGAGAGAGGCACAGTCGGCGGCAAGCGCCTGCGAGAAATTTCCGCGAAGATAGATTATCTCCACTATCCTCTGCGAAAGCACGAGACTGCCCGCCGAAAACGGAAGAACGAGAAGCAGAGCGCTTTTTATACCGTTTTGCGTGAGCAGGCGGAAGGCTTCGCCGTTTTCCTCTCCGTTTACATCGGAGAGCTTCGGAAAAATATAATTGCACACGCCGTATGTCAGTATGCCGGAGACGATAATAAATATGTTGTATGCGTAGTTGTATGCGCTGATGGCTCCCGCCGAGATGAAAGGCGCAAAGAACGTCGCCGCGAGCAGGCTGCAGGGAAGAATCAGCGAGCCTGCCGTTATCGCGGGTGCCTTTTTCAGCACCGCGTGCATATCGGGATTTTTCATATCGGGCTTTTTAAATCGCAGAATTTTTTTTGCCGTCGCCGGTATGGCAAGTGTTGCCGCCTGAACAGCCCACGAGAGCGTATATACCGCAGAGAGAATGACGATGCTTCTTTCGTCCGGTGTGCCGCGGAAAAACAGAAGCGTAATTATCAGCAGAAGATTTGATACGGAAGAAGCCACGGCAGGCAGTATGAAAAATCCGTAGGACTGGAGAATGCCCGCCGCGATATGTGCGAGCCCCGCAAAAAGCGATGCGGGAAGCATAATGCGCAGAAGCCTTGCCGCAAGCAGGGCAGTCGTTTCGTCAAGAGCGGGAGAGAGCAGAGCTGTCACCTGCCGCGAGAAGATGATGCCCAGCGCCGAGGTAAGCGCTATAGCAAGCGAAACGGCGCAGGTAAACGATGCGGCAAATTTTTCCGCGCGCTCGCCGCTCTCTCTTTTTGCCGAGCCGAGCATGGGAATAAAGCATCCTGCTATGGCGGAGGCGAAGAGAATATCGAAAAGCGAGAGCGAAACGGAAGATGCGGCAAGAAAAGCTGAGGCTTCGACGCTCTCGGCAAAAACGGAGCCGAAAAGCATCTGACGCACCATGCCGAGCAGCTTTGAAGCCGCCGTCACCGCCATCATAGTCCCGACTGTCTTTACGGCACTGCGGGTCTTTACCATGCTTTTCCCTCCCTCAAAAAATTTTATCGCTTGATTATTGACGCAAATCCGATATTATATACAAATATATAAAACCGAAAAAGCATGTGCCGCCTTATTTTTCCCCGAGCAGGTCGGGACGCACGCGGCGCGTTTTTTCGAGAGCCTTTTCCGCGCGCCACTTTTCTATATTGGCATGATGCCCGCTTATCAGCTCGTCAGGAACGAGCCTGCCGCGGAAATCATACGGACGCGTATACTGCGGATATTCGAGAAGCCTATCGGAAAAGCTCTCCTTTTCATAGCATTCGGAATCGGAGAGCACGCCGGGCACGAGCCTGCCGACGCAATCTGTGAGTATGCACGCAGGTATCTCGCCACCCGTGAGAACATAGTCGCCGATGGATATCTCCTCATCTATTATCTCGTCTATTATCCGCTGGTCCACACCTTCGTAGTGCCCGCAGAGAATGACGAGATTGTCATAGCCCGCGGCAAGCTCAGCCGCCTTCGCCTGCGTGAGCACCTTGCCCTGCGGCGACATATATATCACTCGCCGCCGACTGCAAAAATTAACCTCGGGCGCGGTTATCGCAGTAAAGCAGTCGTATATCGGAACAGGACTCATGAGCATTCCCTTACCGCCGCCGTAGGGAGTATCGTCCACCCTGCGGTGCTTATCCTTGGAATAATCGCGGATATTGTGCGCATGAACCTCGAGTATGCCCGCCTTCTGCGCCCTGCCGATTATGCTCTCGGAGAGCACCGTTTCTATAAGCTCGGGGAAGAGAGTCATTATATCAAAGCGCATCATACTTCCTCGCTTTCATCAAAAAAGCCCGCTATCGGCTTTATAAAAATGCCTTTTTCCACATCTATCTCCCTGATAAATTCGGGAACGGCGGGGATCAGCACATCGCCATTTTCCGTTTTCACGGAATATATCTTCTGCGCCACGCCGTCTGTCACCTCGCGAAGCGTGCCGTAAACCGTGCCGCTTTCGCAGTCTATCACCGGAAGCCCTATCATATCGCAGATAAAAACATCTCCCGCCGCCTTTTTTATTTCCTCGCGGCGCGCGCTTATAACCTTGCCCTTTAATTTCTCCGCCGCCTCGGGTGTATTTATCCCCTCAAGCGTGGCGAGCAGAAAGCGCCCGCCGAGCACGCGACTGCCGAGCACGGGGATACTGCTCCCATCGGCAAAATAAAAGCACCGAACACCGCGAAGAGCATCGGGGCTGTCGCTCCAAGGCTCTATTTTCACCTCGCCGCGGATTCCACGCGTATTGATTATTTTTCCTATTTCTATATATTTTTTAAGCTCGCGCATAAAAACACCTTAAATTATTTTGATAATGAAAAACGCCTCGCGAAAGCTATAAGCCTCGCGGGGCGTGCTGCAATCAGCTCTCAGCTTTTAAACTTGCGCTTTCTTGCTGCTTCAGATTTTTTCTTGCGTTTAACACTCGGCTTTTCGTAGTGCTCTCTCTTCTTTACTTCGGCAATAACGCCAGAACGAGCGCACTGTCTTTTGAATCTGCGAAGAGCGCTGTCAAGCGATTCGTTTTCTTTAACTCTTATTTCAGCCATTCTTAATCCCTCCCCCCGCAAATAAAACAAAGCGTTCAGAACAAAAATTCTCGTTTATCATTATACACAAGTTATAGCCGTATGTCAATATGATTTTACAAAATTTATTCCGATTCTTTAAAAAAATCTTTGTCATTTGCCCGTATCGCGGCATACAATGCATTGAAAATAAAACAAAAAGAAACCACAAGCCGCTTTTCTTCCCGAATATGTGAAGAAAATGACGGCGGAAAGGCGGCACATATGAGAAACGGGATACGCGAATTTTTTGCGGCGGCAAATACGGAGGAGGGCTTTTACAGCATATTCGAAAGCGTATTTCCGCCGAGCGCGCTCGATAAAATTTTCATCGTCAAGGGCGGACCGGGAACAGGTAAATCTACCCTCATGCGGCAGATAGCGGAGTATGCCTGCGGGCGCGGATACTCTCCCGAGCTTTATTATTGCTCGTCTGATACCTCGTCGCTGGACGGGATAGTGATACCCGAGCGCTCCTGTGCCGTGATAGACGGCACGGCACCGCATATGACCGACCCGAAATATCCCGGAGCATGCGAGACGATAATCAGCCTCTACGGTGCCTTTGACATCGCGGCGCTGCGAAAGCGCCGCGGGGAGATAATCGGGCTTGCGACCGAAAACTCGGAGCTTTACCATGCGGCATACCGCTTTCTCTCCGCGGCTGGGCGCGTGCACCGCGAAATAGAGGAGAGCGCACTTTCGGCATATAACGGAGAGAAGGCGGCAGGCGCACAGCGGCGGCTCCTGCGCGCGATGAAGCTGCCGACGGGAAAAGCCGGCAGGAGCGAGGTTCGATATGTCGATGCCATAGGAACATCCGGAAACGTGCATCTGCCGACTCTCGAAAAAGCTGCGGGTACGGTCTATACCGTTTCCGACAAATACGGGCTCGGCGGATATTTTCTTACCTCTTTCTGCGAACTTTGCGAGAGCTTCGGCATTTCGCTTGTAAAATGCCCGTCTCCGCTTCGCCGAGACAGGACAGAATCTCTCTATTTAAAGGAAGCCGACACGCTTTTTTACATATGCCGCGATGAAGAAAAACTGAAAGCGAGCGACAGGAATATAAATATTCTTCGCTTTGCCGATAAAGGCAGGCTTTCCGCCATGCGCCGCAAGCTGAAATTCTCGGGCAGGTGCTATGACTGCCTCATTCGTGCGGCAGAGGAAAACCTTGCCGGAGTGCGCCGCGCCCATGCGGCTCTTGAGGCAATCTACGGCGAAAATATCGATTTTTCCGCTGTGGAATTACAGAGAGATGCGATACTTCGCGATATTTTTGCCGATAATATGTAAAAATTCAAAATATAAGTTGAAATTTGAGATGATTTGTGGTAATATATTTTATAATAACTTAGTCGGACACTTTTGATTTAAAAATATAAAAGCGAACGGAGTTCAAAATGAAAAGATTTATAAAGATAATTTGCGTGATTTTCGCGCTCATCCTTTCACTCGGAGTTTTCACCTCGTGCACAAGAAAGCCCGGGCTTTATAACTGGCTGGGCATGAGAGTAAAGGTTGACTATGCGCTTCGCCTTGTTCTCGATGTAGGCGACGGCAAGAAGGAATACCTCGTTCCCTTTGACGAATATTATGGTGTTTTCATGTATTATAAATCCCTGCTCGGCGACGGCATTCTCGAGGATGAAAACAAGAAACTGCTTTTCACCACGGTAGACGAGCAGACAAAGGCTGTAAAGGAAATGACAGAGGATGACCTCATGGAGTTTTATGCGCTCTATGCCATAGCCGAAAAATACGGCGTGGGGCTTACTCAGGAGGATTACGATTCGTTTGAGAGCGGATACAAGGCAAACCTGCGCAAATATCTCGAGGCAAACGGCAAGACCGAGGGAATAGACGATATCGACAGCTATACCGATGAGATGTATCAGAAGCTTTTCAAGAGCCTCGGAACGTCAGAGGATCATGTCAGATTTTCTTATTTGCGCAACTTGCTTTCATCGAGAGTGAAAAAGCATATCGCGCCTGATGCCGTTGCACACGCAGAGAAGTACTATTTCCATATCAAGCAGGTGCTTGTTCTCTTTACAAAGGGTGATTCCTCTTCGGAAAAAGCCGCTTGGGAGAAGATAAATGCGGCAAAGGCAGAGCTTGATGCGGGCACTTCGATAAACGATGTGATAAAGAAATACGACAGCGGAGTCTCATCAAGCGAGATTTATTTTGACGCTTCGTCGGTCATTCTCGGCTCGGAAAATACAAACGGTTCTTCCGTATCAAGCTTTGTTTCGACAACGGTGAACGGACTCAATATCGATGATACGAGCGATATACTCACGGGCGACTACGATGAGGAGTTCGGATATTTCTGCATAATCAAGCGCCTCGGCTTTGACGAAAGTTTTGTATATGGCGACACGTCAATAGGCGAAACGATATTCCGCTATTATGCGGCAGGCTCTTCGCAATATACACCGCAGTACAGCGAATACAAGGCGACGGTCGGCGCATATACTCAGAATCTCGTCTGCTATGCATACAATCAGAAAATTTATGACAAAATAAATGTAAAATCAATGAAATAAAGGTGAAAAAGCGGGGAGGCTCGGGGCTTTATGTTCCCTTGTCCTGCCCGCATTTTTCTTGAAAGGATAAAAAATGTCTTTCGATACATTTACAGCCGTCCTCGTTTCGCGCGAGCTTGACTCGGCGCTTCGCGGCTCGAAAATAGAGAAAATATATCAGCCATCGCGCTACTGCATAGTGCTTCTCTGCCGCAAGGGCGGGGAGACGCGCCGCCTGCTCCTCTGCGCCACTCCCGGGGCTTCACGCGTGAGTATAACGGAGACAGTGCGCGAAAATCCCAAGACGCCGCCGTCCTTTTGTCAGCAGTTGCGCAGGCATATCTCCGGTGCTGCCGTCTCGGGTATATACACGCTCGGCTTTGAGCGCGCGGTGGAAATAGCGCTTGATTCATATGATGAACTCGGCTTTGCCTGCAAAAGATATCTCATAGTCGAGATAATGGGAAAATACAGCAATATCATCTATGCGGGCGATATCGACGGCAAAAAGAAGATACTCGGGCTTCTGCGCGCGGGCGATATTACCGAAGGCAAGCGCCCGCTTGTTTCGGGCGCGGAATATGAACTTCCGCCGTCACAGGACAAGGCTATGCCGACAGGCGAGACGCATGACGCTTTTATCTCGCGCATGAGCGCTTCCGGCGAGAAGCCCTGTGAGGAATTTATCCTGTCGACTTATGCGGGCTTTGCCCCGATAGCGGCGCGGGAGGTTGCCTTTCGCGCGGGTGCGCTCGGCAGGCTCTGCATTGACGCAGAAAAGGAGAGCCTCTGGGCTTCGTTTTCGGAGATTGCAGGGGCGGCAGACGGGAGCGGCGCCGTGCCGACCGTAGTTATGCGGGAAAACGGCGAGCCTTTTGACTTCTCGTTTGTCGATATAACGCAGTACGGCGAAAACGCGAAAAAGAAAAACTTCGCCGGCTTTTCGGAAATGCTGGATTTCTATTTTGAGAGCAAGGATACGGCAGCTATCCTGCGGCAGAAAACGCATGATATACATACGGCTGTCTCGGGTAACCGTCAGAAGCTCGCTAAGAAGCTGAATATCCTGAAAAAAGAGCTTGCCGACTGCGACGAAATGGATAAATACAAGCGCTGGGGCGATCTCATCACAGCTTCCGCCTATATGCTCAGGCAGAAGGCAAAATTTGCCGATGTCCCCGATTATTACAGCGCCGAGGGCGACACGATAGAGACTGTCCGTGTGCCGCTGGACGAAAAGCTGACTCCCGCGCAGAACGCGGCGAAATATTACAGGAAATATACCAAATTAAAGACGGCGAAGGGGATTCTCGCCGAGCAGATAAGGATAGCAGAGGCGGATATCGAATACCTCGCCACGGTGGAAAATGCCGTTTCCATGTGCGAGACGGAAGCGGATATTGATGAGATACGCCGCGAACTTACACTGGGCGGATATCTGCATAAGACCGCAGAAAAATGCAGTCCGAGAGCCGCAGAGAAGCATACGCCGAAGGTGGCACGGTTTGTAACCTCCGGCGGGCGCGAGCTTATCTGCGGAAAAAACAATATTCAGAATGACTATGTCAGCATGAAGCTGGCGAGAAAGCACGACTGGTGGTTTCATGTAAAAAACAGCGCGGGTGCTCATGTGATAATGCTCTGCGAGCAGGGTGAGGAGCCGGATGCCCGTGATTTCACAGAGGCGGCGGAGCTTGCCGCATATTACTCGAGCATATCCGATACGCAGAATGCGGCTGTTGATTATACACTTGTAAAAAATCTGAAAAAACCAAGCGGTGCCAAGCCCGGCAAGGTGGTTTATTACTCAAATTACACGGCGTATGTCACGCCGAAGATGAGCGTGAAAAAACTGTGACGGAGGGGAATATGGTCAATTACACTGATAAAAACGAACGCTATGCGCTCGTGCGGAAAATCGCGGAGGAGGGAATAGTCCTGCTCAAAAATGAGGGTGTTCTCCCTCTCGGCAGCGAAAAAGTCGCCGTTTTCGGCAGGACACAGCTCGACCTTATCAAATGCGGGACAGGCTCCGCTTTCTGCACATGCGAGCACTGCGCCGAGATTCTCGACGGCATGGAAGCGGAGGGCATCTCCTGCGATGAAATCCTTGCCGGAAAATACCGCAGATGGACTGCGGAAAATCCCATACGCACCTTTGACGTCTGGGGAAGCGGCTCGCATATAAACGAGGAAATGCCGCTCTCAGAGGAGGATATCGCCGCCTGCGCCGCGCGAGGTGCAGAGAAAGCCGTATTTATAATAGGAAGAACGGCGGGCGAAAATGACGATGCTTTTCCTACGGTCGGCGATTATCTGCTCTCCGATGGAGAAGAGGAGATGCTCTCGGCGCTCGGCAGACATTTTCGCGATGTGATAGTGGTGATAAACTCGGGCAACCTGATGGATATGTCTTTTTCACTTCGTCCGTATGTGAAGGCGCTTTTGCTTCTCTCCATGCCGGGAATGGAGGGCGGTCATGCGCTCGCACGCGTGCTCTCGGGTGCGGTTTCACCCTCCGGCAAGCTGACCGATACGGCAATAACCTCATATGAAAAATGCCCGTCGGCACAGGATTTCGGCTCGCGCGGCGGTATTATACAAAAGTATAAAGAGGATATTTTCGTCGGCTACAGATATTATGAGAGCTTCGCTTCGGCTGGGCAGAGTGTGCTCTATCCTTTCGGTTTCGGTCTTTCGTATGCGGAGTTTGCCGCCGAGCCGTTGTCTTTTTCGGCGACCGACACGGAAATATGCGCCGAGATAAATGTGCGCAATATCGGAAAGAGAGCGGGCAAGGAGACGGTGATGCTTTATTCGTCCTCGCCTGCAGGCACCATTGATAAACCGAGATATGAGCTTCGCGCCTTTGCCAAAACGCGCCTGCTTGAGGCGGGTGAGAGCGAGACTCTGCGCCTGTGCTTTAATACGGCGGATATGGCGTGCTTCGACGACAGCGGAAAGACCGGCGAGCGCGACGCATGGGTGATGGAAGCGGGGCGGTACGGCATTTTCTGCGGAAATAATGCAGAAAAGCTTCAGCCCTGCGGCACATATGACCTGCCGGAGATGCGCGTGATAAAGCGATGTGTGCATCTCGATACGCGGCTCGACGAGAGACTCCGACTTGACGGAAGCCGCGAGAGCATTGAGCACATTGCGCCGGACCCTGCAGACGGGATAATCGTCGCGCCTGCGGGCAAAACGAGAGTAAAGCTCGATTTTGCGGACGGCGCATCGGAGACGCTTTTCAATATTTCCGTGCACGGAACATATCACCTTCTTCTTGAAGGGGCTGACGGACTGCCGCTTCCTTATGATGATTTTGAAATAAGAGCGGGCAGAGCGGAGATTTTCGGCGGAAACGCCGTATTTTCCGCAGGAAAGGTGACGCTTTCGGTAAAGCCGAAGAGGGCGTGCGTCTCTGCCGCGCTTGTCCTTGCAAAAGACGATTCGCCTGCGGTGATAAGCGGAGAAAGATCGCTTATCGAGGGCGGCAGATTCTGCGAATGTGCGCTTTATGTCGTGCCGCGCGCCTTCTCCGATGATGCCGATATGGCGCATGGATTTTCGCTTGCGCGGATGCACACGCCCGGGCGCTATGCCACATACAGACTCGAGGTGGAAAAGGCGGGAATATATGATTTTTCGCTTCGATATTATAATCCTTATGACGATATGCTTCTCTCCGACTGCTTCTCGGTGCTTGTTTCAAATGTTCGCCGCGAGCTTGGCTCCGTCGTGCTGAAAAAGACAGCGGAGAGGGACGGTGCTGTCATCTATAAGACTTCGGAGCCTTTCCGTCTTGCACTTCCGCACGGAGAATGCTATCTGAAGATAGTTTCCGCCACACGTACTTCGCCCGAGATAGCATATATCGAGGTGAAGCCGAGTTCTGCCGATGCCGCAGAAGCTGTCCGCCATGCTGACGGCGGTGCGGACGAGACAAAAACAGAGGAAAAGGAATACATTCGCCGCATTCCCGAGGGCTATGCCGACGGTGTGTTTGCCCGCTTTGTGCGCGGAGAAATCAGTGCCGAGGATATTGTGCGCGAAATGAGCGATGACGAGCTTGCGGCTCTCACCTGCGGAAACGAAAAAGGACGGATAGGCTACAGCGAGAAATTCGGTATTCCGGAGGCATACTGGGCGGACGGACCCGTGGGGCTTCGTCTCGAGAGAAATACTACCGTATATCCCTCGGGTACGATGCTCGCCTGCACATGGAATACTTCGCTTGCCGAGGAATTCGGCAGAGCGATAGGTGCCGAGTGTCTGCTCTATAATATAGATATGTGGCTCGCCCCGGGCATGAATATCCATCGAAATCCGCTCTGCGGCAGAAGCTTTGAGTATTATTCCGAGGATCCGCTTGTGACGGGCAAGATAGCCGCCTCTGTGGTTTGCGGTGTGCAGGAATGCGGCGTAGGTGCCACGATAAAGCATTTTGCCGCCAACAGCACGGAATATCGCCGTCTCCAGTCCGACAGCTATATCTCGGGGAGAGCACTCCGCGAAATATACATGCGCGGCTTTGAAATAGCGATAAAAGAAGCATCGCCATATGCGATAATGACCTCGTATAACTTCATCAACGGAACAAAAGTGCCCGAATACGGCACGATATGCAGGGAAATCATGCGCGATGAATTCGGATATTGCGGCATGCTCGTCACCGACTGGGAAAATAATTCCGTCCATGTACGCGAGCTTGCGGCGGGACATGACCTGAAGATGGCATCGGGTAACGCTCCCGCTGTTGCCGATGCGATAAGGAGCGGCGAGCTTTCGCGCGGGCGCGTGGAAGAATCCGCCTGCCGCATACTTGAGTTTATCGCCAAAACGGCAGGGAAGAATATAAAATAAGTATGGAAAAACAGGGAATCTGAGCGGATTCCCTGTTTTATATTTAAAGTTTGAGATGGTTTTTATTTTGGTTGTTGGCTGTATTGGGGCTGTGCGCGGTATGTGTCGGCGCCGTCGAGACAGGGGCAGAAGGTGGCAGCCGCAGGCTGACGGATGAGGTGTTCATAAAGCTTATCTCTTTATCCCGTCAGTGCAGGTACTAGACCCACGCCCGCCCACCTTATTATGCGGGCGTGCAGACAATGCGTGCACGAATCTGCTCGGCTTTTTCGTGTGATATGTTCGCACGCGTGGTAGTATGAGATTGCGGAGGGAGCGATACTGCCGACTTTTACTCTGCCATGTGCCGCACGCACTTGCCACGCATGGCTCGCGCGACTAACTCGTGCACGCCGCCGGTGGTTTGGAAGGAGGACGGCGCGAGTCCTCCTTGCTGACTTTTGCCGCGCTTTTTGTCACTAAAAAGCGCGATAAAAGAAAAGCTTATTTATGCTTCTTCGCGGGCGAACAATGTTCGACCCCTGTCTCGGCGACGCCAACACACATGCTTCGCATATGTGTTAATTCCCCTACCATGCGGGTCGTCGATGGCGCCGACCCCTACAAGATAAAGTCGGAGTACGGCAAACATCGAAAATAAAAAATACGCTCTCCATCCCGTCAGCGCACTTGCCAAAGCCACGATGCCCCGTCTCCGCTTGAACAAAGTAACATTTTGATACTTTTGGTTACGCAAAAGTACGACGCCTCTTCAAAAATGAAAAAGCATAAAACAGGAGAGCACCGCTCCCCTGTTTTATGCTTTTTAAAAATTTATCTCTGTACTCTGCCGCTGCCGCCGCCCTTGACGAGAGCCTTTACCTCATCAACGGAAACGCGGTTGAAATCATATTCGATAGAATGCTTGAGGCAGGAAGCCGCTACGGCAAATTCTATCGTATCCTGCATATCATAGCCGGAGAGCAGGCTGTAAATAAGCCCTGCGCCGAAGGAGTCGCCGCCGCCTACGCGGTCAACTATATGCACGGCATATTTTTTGGAGAAATATGCCTTTTCTCCGTCATAGAGCATAGCCGCCCAGTTGTTATCATTTGCGGAGATGCTCTCACGCAGAGTGATAGCCACTTTTTCGCAGCCGAAACGCTCGGAAAGCTTCTTTGCGACATCAATGTAACCCTCGCGATTGAGCTTGCCGCTGTCCACATCATTGTGGTCGGGCTTTATGCCGAATACCTTGTCGGCATCCTCTTCGTTTGCGATGCAGACATTGACATATTGCATCAGCTCACCCATAACCTTGCCCGCCTTTTCGCTCGTCCAGAGATTTTTGCGGAAATTGAGGTCACAGCTTATCTTTATGCCTTTTGCACGGCATGCCTTTACTGCATCGAGGCAGATTTCGGCAACATTGTCGCCCAGCGCGGGAGTGATGCCTGTGAAATGGAACCATACTGTATCGCAGAGTATTTTGTCCCAATCGAAATCCTCGCGGCTTGCCATGCCGATGGCACTGTACTTTCTGTCATAGATAACCTTTGAGGGGCGCTGAGAAGCGCCTTTTTCAATATAATAAATGCCGACTCTCTCGCCGCCGCGGACGATATCCGCTGTTGCAACGCCCTCTGCACGGAGCGCACGGACAGCCATATTGCCTATAGCATGCGTGGGAAGCTTGGAACAGAATGAAGCATCCATGCCGAAGTTTGCAAGAGAAACAGCGACATTTGCTTCACCGCCGCCGAAGGTAGCCATAAATTTGTCTGCCTGTTCAAAGCGCAGGTAGCCCTCGGGATTGAGACGGAGCATAAGCTCACCGAAGCATACGATTTTACTCATGATTTTTTCCTCACTTTTATTTAATTTAAATAGATTTCATTTGCATGGAGAACAGCATGCGTGGCGGGGCTGTCCTCCGCTTCAACCTCAAGCGAGGCACCGCATTTTTTGCAGGAGATGCGGACGCAGTCCTTGTCTTTTTCGCAGAGGTAGTCGCCGCCGTCCTTGCAGTTGCAGTGGATTTTCCCCTCCTCGCAGAGGTCACCGAAAACATATATCAGCATATCGGCGATATGCTCATCATAATAGGAATCCTCGCTGTTGCTTTCCTTGATGCTCTGAAGCTCCTCTGCGGATATCTCCTCATAGAGCTCCTTATCCGACTGCTCGACAGCCTCGCGAACCTTATCCTCCCTGCCTATAAAGCAGATATCATAGCCCGCAAGACCGCACGGAATAGTGAAAAGCTCACGAGAGAGTATGGTTTTTCTGGAGATAAGGAAGCTGTGCGGATTCGGACAGAATATGCAGGGCACAGTGAAACGCATTTTGCCATCGGCGGTGTTTTCTATCAGCAGTTCGCTTCCGCCGCAGGAGCATTTGAGCTTTATCCTGTCGCCAGAGAGGGCAAATATGCCGACTACGGAATGAACAGTAGCACCGCATTCGGGACAACGATAGGCAATTGTTGTTTCCTTTGGTTGAATAATCATTTTTTCCTCCGAGAGTTATTTTCTCTCTATCTTTTCCATGCCGCCCATATAAGGTCTGAGAACCTCCGGAATCTTTACGCTTCCGTCCGCCTGAAGATTATTTTCAAGGAAGGCAATAAGCATTCTCGGCGGAGCTACTACGGTATTATTGAGCGTGTGCGGCAGATAAGTCTTGCCGTCTGCACCCTTTACTCTCATGCGCAGGCGACGTGCCTGTGCATCGCCGAGATTTGAACAGGAGCAAACCTCAAAATACTTTTGCTGGCGTGGCGACCATGCCTCGATATCGCAGGATTTGACCTTGAGGTCGGCGAGGTCTCCGGAGCAACATTCGAGCTGGCGCACGGGGATATCCATGGAGCGGAAAAGCTCAACGGAATAGCGCCACATCTTCTCATACCAAGCCATGCTGTCCTCGGGACGGCAGACGACTATCATTTCCTGCTTTTCAAACTGGTGAATGCGGTAAACGCCGCGTTCCTCTATGCCGTGCGCGCCCTTTTCCTTGCGGAAGCAGGGGCTGTAGCTTGTCAGGGTCTGCGGCAGGCTTGCCTCGGGAATCATCTGGTCGATGAATTTGCCTATCATGGAATGCTCGGATGTGCCGATGAGATAGAGATCCTCGCCCTCTATTTTATACATCATGGCGTCCATATCGTTCTGGCTCATTACACCCTCGACAACATTGCCGTGAATCATAAAGGGAGGGATACAGTAGGTAAAGCCCTTTGCTATCATGAAGTCGCGCGCATAAGCGAGCACTGCGCTGTGCAGGCGGGCTATATCGCCCATCAGATAATAGAAGCCGTTTCCGGAAACCCTGCCTGCGGCATCCATATCGACGCCGTTGAAGCTTTCCATTATCTGCGTGTGATAGGGAATTTCAAAATCGGGAATCTTCGGCTCACCGAAGCGCTCAACCTCTACATTGTGGCTGTCGTCGGGACCTATCGGAACGCTCGGGTCGATGATATTCGGGATGATGAGCATTATTTTTCTTATCTTTTCCTCAAGCTCGGGCTCTGCCTTTTCAAGCTCGGCGAGACGCGCCGCGCTCTCGGCAACCTTCTTTTTCGTCGTCTCGGCTTCTTCCCTCTGACCATGCGCCATGAGAACGCCTATCTGCTTGGAGAGGCGGTTTTTCTCGGCACGCAGGTCGTTTGCCTCCTGTATGGTGCGGCGGTTTTCGGCATCGAGCTCTATTACCTCGTCGACAAGGGGGAGCTTGGAGTCCTGAAACTTGTTTCTTATATTCTGCTTTACGATTTCGGGATTTTCGCGAATAAATCTGATGTCCAGCATTTTTATTATTCCTTTCCTTTGTTTATATCGTGCGCTTCCTGCGCCTGTATGTACCGTTCGTAATAAAAAAGATATTGCTGTGCGATGCCGGCATAGGCTCCGAGCGAGCTTATATCTATGCCATCGGGGTAATACTTGTCCAGCACGCGCTTAATCCATACATCTATGGGAAAAGCCGCTGTCCTGTGGAAGCCGTAGAGCAACGTGCATGCGGCAACCTTTGCGCCCACGCCGCATATGGTCATGAGATACTTTGCCGCTTCCTCATCGCCCGCGCCTCGGATGGCGGAGAAATCTATCTCGCCCGAGGAAACCTTTTTTGCCGCGTCGAGAATATATCTCGCGCGAAAACCGGTGCCGCAGCTTTTAAGCTCGTCCTCGCTTGCTGCCGAGAGTGCCTCCGGAGCAGGAAAAGCGTAGTGTGTTTCGCCGAAAGCGGTAAAAGCCTCGCCGTACCTTTCCGCGAGCGTGCGGATTATCTTTTTTATCCTCGGGATATTGTTGTTCTGCGAGATGATGAAAGAGCAGAGTGCCTCCCACGGCTCCTGACGCAGGATTCTTATGCCTCCCGCTCTTTCCATTGCGGAAAAAATCGTATCACCGTAGACGCCGAAATGCTCGCCTATATCGCGCTTCACAGCGTCATAGTCCTCATCGAGAGCGAGAAACTGCCGCCAGATTTTTTCATAGTCGACGCTGTCGCACCCGCAGAGAGTTATTTTTTCATCTGTCTGACAGATGCGGATATATCTGCCGTAGGCGACGCCGTCGGTATAGCCGTCCCGCCTCTCAAAGCGGAAGCACTGCCCGCAATCGAATGTATCGGCGACGGAAAGGGAAGTGACACCCGATATATCAACGCATTTTATACCGAGCTTTTCGTCAAAACGCTCTGCCGTCTCTATCATGATGCCGCCCCTTTCCTTTGGTTATATTTACATTACATCGTTATCCCATTTATCGGAGATTTCGTGATATTTTCTTGTATAGTTCTTGAAGATTTCTCTTATCTCGAGCAGATGCTCCATCGTATCTGCCTCAAATATCAAAACTATCTCGGGAAGATTGGATGACGGGCGGATAAGTCCCCAGCCGTGAGGGAAGGAAACTCTCGCTCCGTTTATATCGCAGACCTTGCCGGGATAAGCTGCCTTCAGCTCTGCCGTTATTTTATCTACTATTCCGTACTTTTCCGTGTCCGCACAGCGCGCCTTGATTTCGGGAGATGTGACATATTTCGGGAATGTATCTATTATTTCGCTTACGCTTTCTTTCTGATGAGAGAGGAACTCCACAAGCTTTGCCGCAACGAAAACGGCATCGTCGAAGCCGTACCAGTCGTCGCCGGAGATGAAGATGTGACCGCTGCGTTCGCCCGCAAGCTCGGCATTCATCTCATGAAGCTTTGCCTTGATATATGAGTGACCTGTTTTCCACATTACGGGATTTCCGCCGTTTGCCTCTATCACATCGGTGAGCGTTTTTGAGCACTTTACATCGTAGATGACTGTAGCGCCGGGCTTCTTTTCGAGGAGCTGCTTTGCGATGAGAGCGAGGATGATATCGCTCCATACATTGCCGCCCTTTTCATCAATGACGCCTATTCTGTCGCCGTCGCCGTCAAAGGAAAGACCGATATCCGCATGGATATAGGGGTGGAGAATCATTTCGCGCATGCGCTGTCTGCCCTTGAGGTCGGAGGGATTCGGGAAGTAATGCGGGTATGTCGTATCGGGATCGCAGTTGAGCTGGAAGGTCATGCAGCCGAGACGCTGGAATACTTCATAAACGAAGAGACCGGCGCCGCCGTTGCCCGCATCGAGAACCACGCGGAGCTTCTTGTCTCCCATATGTATGCGGGAAACTATATCGTCGATATACGCGTCGCGGACGTTGACCTCCTCATAGCTGCCCATGGCGCAGGGCTCATCGGGCGTATCAAGCAGGGAATAGACCTCCTTGATATCGTCGGGCTCGAGCGTTTTGGAGTAGCCCTTTGCAAGCTTGAAGCCCGACCAGCCGTCGGGGTTGTGGCTTGCCGTTATCATAACCGCGCCCTCGCATTTCAGATAGTACTGAGCAAAGTATACGAGCGGAGAGAGCGAAAGACCCGTGAAGAAAACATCTATGCCGCATTCGCGGAGCGCTTTTACAGCCGCCTCCGCAAAGGCGGGCGAGCAGGCTCTGTTGTCATAGCCGCAGACAGCGCGTGTGATGTTTCTTCTCTTCAGATATTTGCAGTATGCCTTTACTATCTTATATACATTTTCGGGGCAAAGCTCCTCCTTGTTTACCCTGCCGCGAATATCATACTCGCGGAACATACTTTTGAATTCTACAGAATATTCTTCTTTTGTTATCATTGCCTTAATTCCTCATTTAGCCGCACCGTGTGCGGAATATCTCCCATTTACATTATATGCGTATTATGTCGGATGCGCGATTATTCTTCCCAGTTGTGCCATACATTCTGAACATCCTCGTTGTCGTCGAGGTGCTCGAGAAGCAGATTCATATATCTGATATCTTCTTCATTTTCCAGCTTGATATAAGAGGAAGGAACCTTTTCTATCTCGGCTGAAATGAATTCATAGCCCTTTGCCGCGAGAGCATCACGGACAGCGGAGAGGTCATCCGGCTCGGTCTGAATTTCAAGGACATCGCCGTCATCTGTGAAATCGGAAGCGCCTGCCTCAAGTGCATCCTCCATGAGCTTGTCCGCATCGACATCGCCGTCCTCATTTGAAATGGCGATTACACCGCGGTCGGAGAACATGAAGCCGACGCAACCGCTCTGACCGAGATTTCCTCCGAACTTGTCAAAGTAATGGCGGAGTTCGCCTGCGGTGCGGTTTCTGTTGTCTGTCGCCGTTTCAACTATGACGGCAACACCGGAGGGACCGTAGCCCTCGTAGGTTATCTCTTCATATTCCACGGCGTCCGCACCCGTAGCCTTCTTAATGATACGGTCGATATTATCGTTGGGAACATTGTTGCTTTTTGCCTTTGCGATAAGGTCGCGCAGCTTGCCGTTTGATACCGGATCGGGACCGCCTTCTTTAACGGCAATGGCAATCTCCTTGCCTATCTTGGTAAAGACCTTGGCGCGCTGTGCATCGGTCTTTTCCTTCTTGTGCATGATATTTTTCCATTTACTGTGTCCTGACATTTTTATATATCTCCTGTATAATTATTTACTGTAAAAATTCGGAAATCATATCTTTTCCGGATGCTTCATGCAGATAAGCTCAAGCGCGCGGGCAAGTATTTCGCCTGTGCATTTAGTCAGCGCACGGCGGAAGGCTTTCGTATCCGCATCGGGTGCGCTGTTTATCGGGCAAGCCTGATAGAAGCGGTTGAAATCATTGCATATATCGAGGATGTAACGCGTTATGACGGAAGGCTCGTAGTCGGCAATAGCCGTCAGCACCTTCTCGGGGAAGAGCGAAAGCGTCTTTATCAGCTCGCGTTCCTCACGGCAGAGCGAAGAAACGGGTGCAAGCCTTGTTTCACCTTCCTTTGCGAGGATGCTGCATGTTCTCGCATAGGTATACTGAGCATAGGGACCCGTGTTTCCGTCAAAGGAAAGAGCGTCCTCCATCACGAAATTGATATCCTTCATTCTGTTGTTGGAGAGATAATAGAATATCATTGCGCCGACGCCGACAGCCTCTGCCACAGCGTCTTTGTTTTCCATCGCGGGATTTTTTTCCTCAATGATTGCGCGAGCCTTTTCAATCGCGGTGGCAAACAAATCCTTAAGCAGTACTACGTTACCCGTGCGGGTCGCGAGCTTTGCACCGTTGATACTGCATGTGCCGTAGGGTACATGGACAAGGCGGTCATACCAGTCGTAGCCCATAAGCTCGACCACTTTGAACCACTGTGCAAAGTGGAGCGACTGTCCGGCGGAGGTGACGTAGATGCACTTGTCAAAACGGTAGGTATCCATGCGGTAGACCGCCGCCGCGATGTCGCGTGATGGATAAATGGACGAGCCGTCATTTTTCAGAATCATGCAGGGCGGCATTTTGTATTCGGAAAGGTCGACAATCGAGGCGCCGTCGTCAACCTTGAGCAAGCCCTTTTCACGCAGTTTTTCCACCACAGAGGAAACTTTGTCATAGTAAAAGCTCTCGCCCTTGTAGCTGTCAAAGGTGATGCCGAGCTGGTCATAGGTTTTTTGATACTCGCGCAACGAAATCTCGATGAACCATTTCCACAGCGCGTGGTTTTCTTCGTCGCCATGCTCCAGCTTAGTGAACTCGGCGCGCGCCGCATCCTCGAGGGAGGGATCTTTTTCAGCCTCGGCATGGAACCTGACATAGAGCGCGACCAGCTCGTCGATCTCTCCTGCCTCTACAGCAGAGCGACTACCCCACTTGCGATAGGCAACAATCAGCTTGCCGAACTGCGTGCCCCAGTCGCCGAGATGGTTGATGCCGATGCAGTGCCAGCCTGCATAGTTGTGAAGCAGCTTCAGCGAATGACCGATAACAGTCGTTCCGAGATGACCTATATGAAAAGGCTTTGCCACATTCGGCGAAGAATAATCGAGAACAACGGTTTTGCCTTTACCTATATCTGAAGCACCGTAGTCTCCTCCTTTTTCTGTAATCTCGGAGAGAACCTTTTTGGAAAAATATTCGTCGGAAATTTTAAAATTCAGATATCCGCCGGAAGCAGTCACGGCAGAGATACAGCAGGGAAGTGCATTTTCAAGCTCGGCGCATATTTTGCCAGCTATCACGGGAGGCGCGGCATGAAGTGCACGGCTCAGACGAAAGCAGGGAAATGCTATATCGCCCATGCTGTCATCCGGCGGATATTCAAGCATCGCAAAAATTTCGCTTTCACTCGGTATTTCCGCGGAAGAAAAAGCATTTTTGGCGGTATTATAAACGGCTTTTGCCGCTTCTTTTTTTAAAGAAATCATGAAGTCTTTTATTCTCCTTAGCCTTATTGTTCTCATTCTTTGCGGTGAATTTCTTCCGAAAAATCCGCAAATTTCGGTTTTACAGTTTATTATACTACAAATCTTTCATAAGTGCAATAATATTTTGATTTTTCATGTGTAAATTTTTCGAAAAAATAAGTATTTTCTTGATGATTTGTTTAACCCCACCATGCCTTTTCAAATTTTACTCGGAATTTTCAAAAAGTTTTTTAAAAATTCTCTTGACTTCTTATCGCCTTTGTGCTATAATAGCGAATGCATCTGGGTGTGGCGCAGTTGGTAGCGCGCTACCTTGGGGTGGTAGAGGCCGCAAGTTCAAGTCTTGTCACTCAGACCAAATAAAGCCGAAAACGAATCGTTTTCGGCTTTATTTTTTGCATTTTCGGGGCAAAATCGAGCGTTTTCCCACCACTTTCGCACCACCCGAAATTCCGAAATTTTTTTGACCACATGTTTGACCACAGTTGGAGCATAGGCGAATCGTTTGGTCGCTTCTGTTCCGGTACGCTCTTCCCAAAAAACTAAATTCAAAAGGTTCCCGGATGTACCCTCCGAGAACCTTTTTCTTTGTTTCCTGCGTATCAGTTTTTAGTTGCTCCATATAACGATCTTTCTGCCAATCTCGTCGCACTTTTCGCTGATTCTTTTCAGTTCCAAAATCATTTCAGTCAAGAGTTCTTTTTCGCTTAGTTCCATGAGACGCGCTTTCTCGGCTTCCTGATCAATTGCAGGAGCTTTTTTCAGCCAATCGAACATAAGCGCTTTCCTCAGCGCTTTTGACCACTGCCGCGGCTATGATCATATTCTTTGTTGTTCGGGTTGCACTGATTCGAGCGATTGTCCCTGTTTGCCTGATATGCGCTGTTGTTTGGATTGTGCTGATTTGGGTAATGGTTCAGTTGTTCTTTGCTGTGGGTGTTACCTGATACTCTGTGTTCTTTACTCATTTTCCTTCTCCTTCAATCTTCAACGATTTCGTATTCGACTCTTGAGCCTCTCACGCGATGCGCATGAAAGCGTTTTCCGTTTGCCTTCCAGTATGGAAACGAATCTGCTTTTTCTTCGTTGGTATCACGATGGCAAATAACTATGTTCTCCGGCACGTCGCACCCGCCGTTTGAAAGCGGACGAATGTGGTCAAGTGTCGGATGATAGGAACTGTTCGGATTCCCACAAGCTGATTTCTTCATCAAGCGTCCCGCGTAATCGTAAGCCTCCTGCTCCGCACCGTATACCTGATTCCAGACATCAATCGTTCTGTACTTCGACATTTTGAATACCTCCTTTTTATTTGATACCCAATTATCTCATAAAAAGCAAAGTCGTACAATGAACCATGTGGTTCAAAAAAAGGATACCCCTTCAAAAAGGGATATCCTTTGTTTCAACATTGACAATACGCAAAAAGCGAAGCAATGTAATTTGACTGGGCTTTCTTTCACCACTGCAATAGTAACCAACTACCCTGGTGCTGACTCCAAGTGCTTCTGCAACGTTTTCGTATGTCATACCGGATTGCTGAATACAGTGCCGCAAAAACAACCCCAGCCTGGAATCTTTCCTGCGATTAGAATCCATAATGCAACCTCCTGGCCTACGCCGTTGCCTCAGCACTGGGAATTGCATTATAATTAGTATATCACATTCGGTTCATTATGTCAATAGCGAGGTCATCTGGCAGGGTGCAAAAATATGGTATCATCGTTATACGATTTTCATATAACTCCTCAATGTTGCAAAAATGATCTGCAATTAATCTCAGATTAACCCACATCAGCATGATTTTTACCGCATCCCTGCTGGATACATCCATTGTATTACTATTATAATCGCCATGTATTAAGGCGTTTCTGTTAATCACGCCTTCAGTCGGTTTACCGGAGATTTTTTGATAATATGCATCGATTTTCTTCCAGGCTTTTGATTCCCATTCAACATCAATTGCCTTATCCAAAAGTTCCTGTATTTTTTTAGAACGTTGAAACCCGTTTTTGAAAATCCTCGTCTTTTCCCAAAAGCCTTCAAAAGCATCAGCACATTTCTTGTGTTCGCTCTCCAAAAGTGAGAACCAGTTTCTCGCTGCTGTACGCTGGTACCCACTCATCATATTACAGATAGCCGATTCTATATCTTCTTGCTTTCTGCGCATGGAAGCACCGACTTGAGACATGTTAAAAAATGATTCCAGTAGTGCCTTTGCACTCATATAATCTCCGAAAATAAATGAGTCCAAAATATAATTGGCATCACATTCTTCGTTTAAAATCGGAAAGTCAGGAGTTTCAAGAAAATACATCATAACCCCTTCATCCGCCAAAGCGTCCATTTTTGAAAGATATTCTGATGAAAAAAACTGCTTTCTATCTTGATTTATTTTAGAAGTCAAATTACTGAGCGCCAGAAAATACTCAAAACATGCTCTGCCAATGTCCACATTCATTTCCTCGGCTCTTGCAAGTTGAGGAATCGTTTTCATTAATTGCGCGATATTCTTGAAATCACTTTCAGGGGTACTCAACCCTTCAAAAATAGCAAGTATCTGCTCAGCTTTGGGCTCTCTGCATGGAAGTTTCTCATGCAATTCGGGATACCGCTCAAAAAGCAGCCCAACACCTTTTGAAAATATATCTCTATATTGATCCTCCAATTCATAAAAACGAGTGCGTTTTGCCTCGCATATAAAATGAAGCCGCCCCTGTTCCTTGATTGCCTCCTGCATAGCAGGCGTCATAGATTGTTTTTGCCTTGAAAGAATCTTAGCATATGTGCCGATATCCATTTTTATTTCCCACCATAATATTTGTTCAGTCTCTAAAAACTCGCAGAAGTTTAGTCTTCCGTGATTATTATATCATAAAAGGCATTTTTAATCAACACACTTGCTAATTAGCTCCCAAATTGATGCAAGCATGCTTTTCTTTCATCGCTCGCTAACATCTGTTCCCTGAATTTTTATTTGTCCGATCATCTCCCCCAGCTTCCTCTCGCATTCCTCCGCGCTCTTTGCGTAGACGATATGTTGCTCCCGCTTGCCGTCCTTGCCGCGGGGCGTATATTTGCCCTGCCAGGTGTTCTTTGAAACCTTGGAGATACACCCCGTGCCGGGCTTGCGTTTCTTGCTCTTTTTGGCGGTGAATTCAGCGGGTTTAGGTTCCTGTTCGGGTGTTTGCCTGTCATCGGGATTCTCGTCGTTTAATGGCAAATCTGCGGGCTTTGGCGTGCCGAAGGCATCGTCCATTTTCTTTGCGGCGTTGCGCTCCATCTCACCTGTCACGTGAGAATATACGCTGATGGTCGTCTCCGCCGAAGAATGACCGAGGACTG
>OIWT01000987.1_pt1 | contig 36603 bp, 30 predicted proteins | sample 1587701 | NCBI WGS metagenome assembly OIWT01 (sample SAMEA3888904, study PRJEB22519) | human gut metagenome | biome: human gut; feature: human-associated habitat; material: faeces | place: Denmark | collected 2009 | reverse complement strand
ATAAATCTATAAAAATTCGTGAAAAAATGTGTCTAAAAACTTGACCTAAATCCAAAGTACAGGGACGGCTGTAGATGTCATAATTTCATCTGCAGGCGCCTTAACTGTTAACATACAAAGATCGAATGTGTCTGCCTTACGGATAATAGGGATAATAAACGCACCCCCAAATGTAATATAACGAGGTTTCTTACCACCATTAATGATAAGAACCTTATCAACATCAGCGATACGATACATAGACTTAGCCAGCAGAATAATCAAAATGATAACAACGACGACAATTGCTACTGGGATTGCAATAGTTAAAATCTTTTCCATTGTGTTTACCTCCGAAAATGTCAGATTTGATTTTTTACGCTACACCACTCTACTTTTGTCTGCAAATAAAACTCTAACGATGATTATAACATAAAAACGTACGTTATGTAAAGTTTTTGGTGTTATAAAATTATTTTTTCATAATCTTTCAAAAAAATATGCACTTTAAAAGTGCACTTCAAATGTTTTTATACAATTTTCTGTTTTAATATACCTGTCTGATAAGCTTGTAACAATTTGTTTAAATCATTTATTTGTTCATTTAATTGTTTTCCTATATCTGTATCTTTTATTCTCTTTCTTTCAACTTTTTCTACTATTTGTACTGAAGAATATAAATCTGTTTCCTGAACAATAGCATCTTCAGTTGAGCTAAATTTTTCATGTGCAGCAAGTACTAATCCATAAGAATTAAATATAAGTGTATATCCAGCAATTCCAGTGGTTTCTTGATATGATTTTGAAAGTCCTCCATCTATCATTAATAATTTTCCAGATGCCTTTATGGGATTTTCACCTTCCTTAAATTTAACTGGCATATGCCCACAAATAATGTGTCCATTATTCTCATTTATACCAAATTCTTTAAAAATCTTTTTACATACCTCTTCGTCTTGTGCAAATTTATAAAATGGATTTTTTATTTCTTTCCATGTTTCTTTATCATCTATAAAATATCTTTCAAATGTTTTCATAGAGTCCTTACAAAATATAGGAGAATTTTCTCCACACCATAAGTACCACAAAAAGTCCATACCATTTTGCCTTTCTTCCGAATTCTCGTCTGCAAAGTATCCTTGTCTTACAATTACTTCAATAGCATCAAAATATTCTTTTCCTTTTAATATTTTATTATCTATATTTATTTCTTTAAACTCACCTTTTTCATCCATTAATATACAGCCATGAATTAACAGATTTTCGTTGTATATTTTATATAAGCTTCCTCTTGTATACAAAAATTTAATATGTTTTTGCAATTTTTCGCTATTTTTAAAACAACGCATAAGCTTTTCAATTACCTCTTTTTCTCTTTGTGTTAATTCATAAGGATTTTCTTCATTTATAGTTGGAAAATATGTATCTTTTAGTTTATATTCTTTATTTTTTATCTTTATTGTTCCTTTTTTATAATTTATTTTATCTAATAATAGTCTATTTTCCATGTTATATTCAGGATGATTTTTTATAATTTGAGCTTCTACTTTAAATTGCATTATAGCAACTGCTTTTTGTATCTTTGTTAATAAATCAACATCAGCATCTGATATTTTAGTATTTTTGGCTACATGTGGTTTAAATTCTTCTGATTTTTCATTTGGATATTCTTCCATTGCAAATTCTGTTATTGTTCTAATATTTATTCCATATCCGTCTTCCAAAATATCTAAATTATTATATCTTGCACATATACGAATAACATTTAAAATACATGCAGGACTTCCACTTGCTGCTCCCATCCAAACTATGTCATGATTTCCCCATTCTATATCTATTGAATGATAATTTCTAAGTTTTTCCATTATTATATGTGGCCCTGGTCCTCTATCATATATATCACCAATTATATGTAAATGATCTACTGCTAATCTTTGAATTAGTTTACTTATTGCAATAATAAATGCATCTGCTCTGTCTAAAGAAATTATACTTTCTATTATTTGTTCATAATAATATTCTTTATCACTTTCGTTTGCATTTGTATTTAAAAGTTCTTCTATTATGTATTCGTACTCTTTTGGCATAGCTTTCCTAACTTTTGATCTACTATATTTTGAAGAAAGCATTTTGCATACTTCTATTAAATGATATAATGTTATTTTATAAAATTCTTTTAATTCCTTCTCTTCTTTTTTTATAAGTTCTAATTTTTCTTCAGGATAATAAATTAATGTTGCTAATTTTTTTCTCTCACTATTAGTCATTGAATTCTCGTATAATTCGTCTATTTTAGATTTTATAACACCAGATGCATTTTTTAATATATGTAGAAATGATTCATATTCGCCGTGTAAATCACTTAAAAAATGTTCAGTTGCTTTAGGCAGGTTTAAAATGGCTTTTAAATTTATTATTTCTGTACAAACGTCTTGTATTGTTGGAAATTCCTTTGCCAATAAACTTAAATATTTTATTTCTTCATCACTATAATTTTTCATCAACATCCTCCTTGAAATATACATTATGAAATTCTAATTTGCTCTTGAAAGATATTTACTATACTGTTCTCGATATATTATAATTTAAAAATTCATAATATTCTAGTTGCTACTGTAAATTCTCCATATCTATTAAGTACCTCAAAACTTTCCATGTTTTATTTTCCTTCTATAAATTATATTCTTTATCTGATTTATTGATATTGGACCTTCTCTTAATATTTTTATTTTTTCTGAAGTGCAATCTACTATTGTACTCCCCTTTGAAAAAATAATATTTCCCTCCATCATTCCATCTAAAAGTGGACAACATTGTTCTATTTCATCTAAATTAGAACACTCTGCCTTCCCACTTTGATTAGCACTCGTCATAAATATTGGACTGCCAATCTCTATAATTAACTTTTCTATAACTTTTGATGTTGCCATTCTGACTGCAATTGTATTTTTTCCGTTTGTTATATACTTTGGTAAATCTTTATTTTTCTTTAATACTAATGTTATTGGACCTGGCATAAAAGCTTTAATTAATTTTTCTGCTATGTTATTTACAATAGCTATACTTTTTATTTGTTCTTCATTTGCACACATTACAGGAAATGATTTTTCAATTGGACGGTTTTTTACCTCCATTAATTTGTCATGAGCTATATTGGAATCTATTCTGGCACATATTCCATATACCGTATCAGTAGGAACACTTATAATACCATCTTTTTTTAATATCTTTGCTAACTCTTCTATTTCACTTTCTTTATATCTTTTTATCATTTTTAATTCCTCTTTTTTCTTCTTGTTATCTCTAATCTTATTTATTGTTGTCAAAATCCTTTTTCCTTGCAATAACTTCAAAAGTATGCCAATGCTTCATCTTTCCTAAAGCGGTTGGTCTATCTTTTTCAATCTCCTCAATTTCTAAAATTTCAAAATCCTTAAATAATTCAAGTACATTTTTCTTACTTAAAAACGTTCTTTTATCTGATTCTGTGTTCCATTCGTCCTTTAATCCAAAGAAATTTCCAACAAAAAATCCATTTGAATTTATGCTATTACATATTTCTTGCCACATATTATAAAAATAATCTTTGTTACAGAAAGGTAATGCATTATTTGATATAATTAAATCACACTTTGGTAAATGCAATTCTTCAAATTTTTGAACTTGAAAATTAAATTTATCTTGTCTTTCACAACTTAGTTTATTTCTTATTGTATTTTCAACATTAGTTGCATCTATTGCTAGAACATTCCAATTATGCTCAATTAAGTATATTGTGTCACATCCTGCCCCACATCCTAAATCAATTGCATTTCCTGTTAAATTGTTATATTTCTTTATAAATTTTATAATATTCTTACGAGGTGGTTTATTGTTAGTAATTTTATGATAATTATTCCAATTGTTCATATATCTAAATTCTCCAATCTTTTACTCTTAATTATTTATAAAATATTTAACCACAAACTATAAAATGTTATTGTGTCATTTAAATTTTTATTTACATTACTCAGAAAGTTTACTATCTCCTGTTTTATAATCTATTTCTATGCCTGGCTGCACATTATAAACATAAACATTAAAACATATTTCTTTTCCGTTATCTTCTACAGATTTAGCCTCAATCTGAACACCATTTGCAACTAAATTATCACCTTCAAAAACAGGGGTTACTCTATATAAAACATGTTTATCTGGATTAGCTTCTAAATATTTCATAACTTTCAATTCAAAAGGAAGCATTCCTTCTGTATTAAAATACCTTGTACCTGTTATAAGGTTCTTCTCATTGTCGTTTTCTGCAGATAACTTATATGCAATTAAATGGCATCTATTATATAAATATTTTCCATTTACCAAATCTTTACTATATTGTTTTGACTTCCACCCAGATGGTTCAACATTAGAAATGGATTGCCTTTTTTCGTTTTCTTTTGGCATTGTTTCTTTTCCTACTTTTGCAAATGCAACCCCACATCTTCCAAGACTATCTAAATTGCTATATTCCTCAAATGCTTCTTTTTTTAAATCTTCTTCACTAAAATTAGGAATATTATTGTTTATAATGCAATATGGCTCATTACTGTATTTAGGTATGTTACCTAAATTATAAGATGCCTCACTAGATTTAATGTTTGCTATATTTTCTCCATTAAAATACATAAACACAGCAATACAAATACCTAATATTAGTGTTATTATTTGTTTTGTATTATAACTAATTTTTCTTTTCTTTTTCATTTTTTTAAATATTTACCTTCTTTTTTAGTTATTACATCTCCTATTTCAAAATCTGGATAAATCTCTTTATACAATTCATAATATCCATTTTCTTGTGTGTCTTGCATATATATTTTTCCGTCTTTTATCTGTGTAATAATATAATCTCTTCCTTCTTCATGTTTTAAGTTAAAATATAAATTTTCTAAAATTTCAAATGCCTCATCATTTTTTACATCTATTTCTCCATTATATATATTACATTTACCGTCACTCATAATTATTTTGTTGCCCAACTCCAATTTTAAAAAATCTAATTTATCCATATTGTATATTTTATTATTTATTCCTTTCTCATGCAAATTTTCTAATGTTTCTTTATTTATTGAAATGTATACGTCAAAATTATATCCATCTTTAATGTCTAAAACTTCTACTTTTTCATTATTTATATCTGTAATAACATATACTTTCCCTTCTTCTAATTCTTGAATATTATTATTCATTTTATGTTCGTTTCTAATTTCTTCTATTTCTTGTTTAAATTCATTTACATTATTGTTTTCTAAAGTATTTGATAATTCCTTAATAAAATTTGATACTAACTTTCCAAAATTATTATTTTTTGAATCATCTTTTTCTAGTTTATTAAAATTCCATAAATTCATTATAGAACTTATCACCTCCTGCTTATATTATTTTGTAAATAATGTTTTTATCTTTTTTATTAAATAATGACTACCACCTAAACTATTGTCTTGAACATTTTCAACCATACTTACAATTAACATATCATTTCCAGATTGATTATTAATTGTAAAACAATTGAACCACCCTAATGTTCCACTTTCATTGTCTTGGCTAGATGTTTTTAGTTCTGCTGTACCTGTCTTTCCAGCTATTGTTAATCCATTAACCCTCATGTCTTTTGCTGTTCCTTCATTATTTTCTACTACTTGAATCATATCATTTTTTATAATATTTGCAGCCTCATTACTAAATACATTTTCTTTTAGATATTCTGTTTTGGAATTTTGTTTGTATTCTATATATGGTTTTAACATATTTCCATTATTGGCAAATGCAGAATATATTGATGCCATGTGTATTGGATTTACTAAAATATCTCCTTGTCCATATCCTGAATCTGCTAATTTAATTTCTGTAGAAATTTTGTCAGAGTTTGAATATTGTGACTTTTGTAATGTTATAGGAAAGTCTATTTGTTCATTAAATGCTAATTTATTTAATTCATTACAAAATGTTTCATTACCAATTTGTAATGCAGCTTGTGCAAAGAAAATATTATCAGAATGTATAATTGCATTTTCTATATTTTTAGCTCCATTATAAGCTGTTAAAGTTGTTACATGGTTGTTTCCCCAACTAGAATCTTTTTGCCAACTTAGTCCTGAATATGAAAATGTTGTATTTGTATTTAATTTTCCAGATGTAAGTCCAATTGCTGCTGTTATTGGTTTAAATGTTGAACCTGGACAATAACGCTGAGAAAATCTATTATATAGTGGTTTATTTGAATTATTATTTAATTCATTCCATTTTTCTGTTGTTATTCCTAAAACAAAATCGTTTGAATTATATGATGGTGTACTTACTGTTGCCAATAATTCACCTGTGTGTGGATTCATTACTACAAAAAGTCCTTTATCATTTTTTAATTCATTATATAACTGTTTTTGAATAGCGCTATCTATTGTAAGTTTTACATCTTCTCCGTCTTTTTTATCTTGTTTTGCTAATTGCTTTAATTTATTAGATTGTTCATCTTCTATATAAATTTCTATTCCATCAATTCCTCTTAGTCTATCCTCATAAGCTTTTTCTAGTCCTGCTTTTCCTATAATGCTACTAGAATTGTAACCTTTTTGTCCACTCTCCTCTAATTCTTGTGCACTAATTGCTTGTACATATCCAATTAAATGTGCTGCTTCTTCTCCTAAAGGATATACTCTAGCTTTGGTACTGGTAATTTTTATACCTGATATTTGTAGCAATTTTTCTTTTAAATCTACATTATCTTTTGCAACTTTCTTTATAGGTACAAATGTATCTTCTTTTACATATGATGCAGATATTTGCTTATTTATATATTCTGTTGAAACACCTGTTAATTCTGAAATTTTACTAATATTTTCATCTTTGTTTTCTCCTAATTTTCCGAGGCACAATTCCTACTGTAGAAATTTCTCCATTCTCCGCAAGTTTTTGTCCATTTCTATCTAATATTTCTCCTCTTTGGGATGATATTGTTGAAACTCTTACTTTGTCTGTGTTTCTTAACTCTGGAAAAATCATACTAGATGACCAATTTAACTTATATTCTTTATTTTCTTTAACTAAAGTTGCTACATTGTTAAATTCTATTATTCCGGCTGAAGTTCCCATATTTTGGGTATATGTTATTTCATTTTTATCACTTTCTTTTTTTAATTGTGATATATCTATTTTTATATTGTATGCATCTATTCCTTCGTAAATATTTTTATTTCGTTTTATAAAGTCCTCTTGATTTATTTGTTTTTTTGAAAATTCTGTAAGCATATTATACATCTCTTCATATTTTTTTTCATTTATTAATGCTATATATGTATTTAATGTTTCTTTCATTTGCTTTTCTTCTTTATTATTTAATATAATTATGCTAAATATTGTAACTAATACTATCACTATAATTAGTACTGCAATTATTATTATTTTTTTATTTTTATTCATTTTATCTACCCCTATGGCATTATATAATATTTCTGCATTTTTTCATATATTTTTTGTAAAAAATTTTATTTTATTTCACCTAAAAAAGAAACCAAAATAACTTTGGTTTCTTTTGAGGTCTTATTCTTCTGAATAATCGTAATAACCTTCCCATGATTGATAAAACATATGGTTACCAATCTGAATTTGGTTTACAATATTGAATTTTCCCTCATCATACGTGTATTCCGGTGCATAATGGAAAAATGCTCCGTATGTACCAAAATACAGTTCTGTTGGATCTGAACCATTTAAGGCTAGCTGAACAGCTTTTCTTACAGAATCTGTTATGTCTTCTTCTGTTACATATCTCCAGCCTTCTGGTGAGTTCCACTGAGGAAAATCGTCATAATACTGTCCTTCTTGAAGAAGCACTTCTATAACGCTGTCTGGGAAATCTGGTGATTCTACCCTATTCAGAACTTCTGCTGCAATGGCAATCTGTCCTGTCAGACCTTCGGTTGTTCCAGCTTCGGCAAACGTTATTGCCTCCAGCCAAAATCTTTCTTCATTAGTTACCTGCCAAATGGCAATTTTGTTTAAAGATATTTCTTCAGGATAAACTTTAGCCATTTCAATTTTGCTAGCAACTTCTGGCTGTTCTTCTTCTGCCATAGCACTGGATATTGCTATCCGCACTATTAGCAAAATAGCTATTACTACCATAACCTTTGCCACTAATGCAATTCTCTTCTTCTCGCCTATTGTCACATGTCGTCTGTCCATTTTTTTGGACCTCCTTTAAATTATTATACCTATATTATACCACTTTATGTCTATTTTGTCTAATTATTCATAATTTTTTATATTTAATAATATATTTATAAGAGGTGAATCCTTTGATTATAAAAAATTTAAAACTAAATAAAAAATTAATATTAATTACTATAATTATTTTTACTTTAATTTTATCTTTAATATATTATTCTGCATTTGCAAATAATTTAGGAAATAAAAATGAAAATATTAATAAATCTTTTATTAAATGGGTAGATTTTGGAATTACAAGTGAGGCATTAGAAAAAACCGCCAAATTAGACATAAGCTCTCATAATTCTGATTCAAAAATAAAATATAACTGGATTGAATTATTAGCTTATTTAGCTTGTAAAAATGGCGGCAATTTTAAAAATTTTAAACAATCAGACCTAGACAGTTTAGTAGAAAAATTAAATTCTGGGCAAACAATAAAATCTTTAACTCAAAACATGAAATATTATAATTATTATTTTGAAAGTTATAGTGCTGTACTTAGTCAATTTATTGGATATTATTATATCGAAACCCCAAATAGCAATAATTCTACATCAATACAATATAAATACGGAATAAAATCCTTTCTTCCTATAGCTAAGAATTACGGTTTTAGTCATTATGATGATTTTGGCAACTCTCGTTCTTATGGATTTAAAAGAACTCATCTTGGCAATGATTTAATGGGAAGCATCGGTACTCCTATTGTGGCTGTTGAATCTGGAACCATAGAAGCTTGTGGTTGGAATCAATATGGCGGATGGCGAATTGGAATTAGAAGTTTTGATAAAAAACGTTATTATTATTATGCACATCTTAGAAAAGACCATCCATATGCTTTAAATCTTCAAGAAGGTCAAACTGTATTAGCTGGTGACGTAATTGGCTATTTAGGAATGACTGGCTATAGTACCAAAGAAAATGTGAATAATATTAATATTCCACATTTACATTTTGGAATGCAACTAATTTTTGATGAATCCCAAAAGGAAGGCAATAATGAAATTTGGATTGATGTTTACCAAATTATAGAATTCTTAAAGAAAAACCGCTCTACCGTATATATGAATAATACACAAACTAAAGACTATGCTAGAAAGTATAAATTTTATGAAAGCGACAAATTCATTTACAACAATTAAAATTCTACTAAATCTTGTTTTTTTATTATAACTATGATATAATTGTTATGTAAATTATTTTTTTAGGAGGTTTTCCCCATGTTTGAACAGTGGTTAAAAAAATTGGTGATTGCTAAAGTCAGAGCAAAGAGCACAAATATTAAAAATGCTCTTGGTTCTCATGAGCAGACAGTTACAGTAAATGGCGTTCAGAACACCTATACAGTAACAATTACTCAAAAAGACATTACTGAATTTTTAAGTAATCCCACCAAAGTCGCTTAACCCAAAAGTCACCACAAATGTGGTGACCTTTTATTTTTTGCCTAATTTAATTACTATATTTTTATTTATTTTTCCTCTATTTACTTTCAAAGTAACTTCATCATTTGGCTTTTTACTATAAATATAACTTTTTAAATCATTCATTGTATTTAATTCAATATTATCAATACTTGTAATTATATCTCCCTCTTTTAAATCAGTCGAATCTGCCGGTCCCTTAACTACTATTTTTGCTACATATATACCTTGAGAAAAATTAGAATTACTAGAATTCATATATGGTATTACATCTTTGTCGTAAGCATATATTCCTATAGAAGCCTCGTCAAACGAATCATTATTTTTAAAACTTTCTATAACATTTTTTACTACATCTATTGGCACAGCAAATCCAATTCCCTCCGCCGATGAAATTTTAACTGTATTTATTCCTATTACGTCCCCATTAGGGTATATTAACGGCCCGCCACTATTTCCAGGATTTATAGTTGCATCTGTTTGTATTAACCCAAACATATATGTTTCATTATTATTTTCTTGTAGACGTATTGTTCTGCTTTTAGCACTAATAATTCCAGATGTTACAGTTCTTCTAAACTCAAATCCAATTGGATTTCCAATAGCATATACAGTTTCTCCAACTTTTATATTTTTTGAATTTCCTAAATTTGCATATTTTAAATTCTTAACATTAATTTTTATAACAGACAAATCTAAATTAGAATCGCTCCACACAACACTTCCATCATAAAACTTACCATTTTCCAATGTAACATAACAAGTACTATACTTTTCCCCTGTTACATGCTCGTTACTTAATATATAGCCATTATCTGTTACAATAATTCCTGTACCTAACCCTAATGACTCTTCGTTACTACTAGAAAAAATAGAACTACCTGCATTTTTTAATTTAGAAATTCCAACAACACAATCATTAACATCTTCTATAACATCAGAAACTTTTTGGCTATTTTTTTGTATGTTTTCCACAGTTTCTTCACCAATTGTGGATGAAAGCTTTTCAGTACTATAATTTGGTGTATTAATTTCAATTTTATTATATGTAACATACATATACATTCCTATAATCCATGTTAATGACAATATTACAAATAAAGCACTTGCACGTTTTAGGTTATTTGTTTTTTTCTTCTTTTTCAAAATAAAACACCTCTATTTTATTATGCACATTAAGTTTGAACATTAATCAAATAATTTGTTTTTTTATTTTAACTTCTAAGTTATTTTTTAATTTTTTCTTTATTTTCATATGGTTCTAGGAATTTTTGTATATTTTTTTTAATATTTTGTGTTAAAAATTTGATTTTTTTGTTAATTAATAATATAATTTTAACTATAATGTTAAAATTTATGATAAAAGGTGGAATTATGAATAATAAAGATGTTTTTGAATTAACAAATCCTCAAAGAAATATATGGAATACTGAATTATTTTTTTCAGATACAAATATTAATAATATTTGTGTATCTTCTATTATTGATGAGGTTGTAGACTTTAATTTATTAAAAAAAGCTATAAATACTTTAGTTGAATTAAATGAAAGTTTTAGAATTAAATTATGCATAGAAAATACTATTCCAATGCAATATATCAGTGACTTTATGCCTTTTGATATAGATATTATAGAATTAGAATCTATGGATAAATTTAAAGCTTTAGAACAATCAACTGTAGAAGAAAAATTTAGTTTATTTGATTGTAATTTATTTAAATTTAAATTAATAAAATTTTCAGATGGTAAGGGTGGTATTATTTTAAATATTCACCATATCATTTCTGACTCATGGTCTTTAGGGCTTACAATTAAGGAAATCCTAAAAATATATCATTGTTTAAAATCTGGCAATGACTATATTTCCGACACTTTTCCTTATAGCAATCTTATTAACTCAGAAAAGGTATATAAATCAAGTAATAGATATGAAGAAGATAAAAAATTTTGGAATACATACTTAGAAAATCTATCAGAACCAGTTACAATTCCTTCTATAAATAAGAAAGTTAATCTAACAAGTTCGTTAGCAAAAAGAACTTCTTTTATTATGGAAAAAGATATGGTTAAAAAGATTTCTGATTTTTGTGTGCAAAAAAAGATTTCCAATTATTCTTTTTTCATGTCTATTTTTGCATTATATATAGCCAATGTTTCCAACTCTAATGATTTAATATTAGGAACACCTATATTAAATAGACTTAATTACAAAGATAAATCAACTACAGGTATGTTTGTTACAACAATGCCATTTAGATTTTCATTAAACAATTCGGACACATTCGAAAATTTCATTTCAAATACTAGTATAAACTTGGTTTCATTATTACGTCATCAGAAATATCCTTACTCTGATATTATTGATAATATTAGAGATAATGATACAGATACTCCAAATTTATATAATATTGCAATTTCATATCAAATAACAAAAGCAGTTTCAAAAGATATTGGAAATTATGAGACACACTGGGTATTCAATAACAACTGTTTGAACGATATGAACATTCATCTATATGATGCTAATAATACAGGAAAAATTGAAATTGATTATGATTATCTATCTGAAAAATATACAGAAGAAGAAATAAAAGCAAACCACGCTCGTATATTACATATGATTAATCAGGTTTTAAAAAATCCTTCAATACTTTTGAGTGAGATTGAAGTTATTACTCCTGAAGAAAAAGAAAAAATTTTAAATGATTTTAATAATAGAACTTTAGCTTGTCCATTTGAAAAAAATATAATTAAACTATTTGAGGAACAAGTTGAAAAAAATCCTAATAACAATGCCTTAATATATAAAGATGAAAAATTCACTTATTCTGAGCTAAATCAAATAGTAAACAAACTAGCCAGATTTCTAAAAAATAAAAATATACAAAAAAATGATATAGTTGGAGTTTATATGAATAAAAACTCTTGGTTTATTATATCTATTTTAGCAATTCAAAAACTAGGTGCTGCATATCTACCTATGCACCCTGATTACCCAGAAGATAGAGTTAATTATATATTACAGGACAGTAATACAAAATTATTATTAACAGACCAAGATTTTCTAAATAATATATGTGAAACTATTAATCCATCAAAGCTTGAATTAGATAATTTTGACGATTGCAATTTGAATATAGATTTTTCTAGTGATAATTTATGTTATGTTATTTATACATCTGGTTCTACTGGTAAACCAAAAGGAGTTCTTCTTACACATTACAATTTAATTAACTTTTTATATAATTTTAATGATTGTTTTGATAAAAAATTTTCACCTGAAGATAATTGTTTGTCTGTAACTAATATATCATTTGATGTTAGCGTATGTGAAATATTTACTCCTCTAATTTTTGGGTCAACCCTAATATTATATACAAAAAATACACTTACTGATATTCCTCTTTTATGCAATATATTGGATGAACATAATATAACGTTTATGTATATCCCACCTAATATATTAAATGATGTATTTAACTTTATAAGCTTATATAAAAAGAATTTTTGTATAAATAAAATGTTAGTTGGAGTTGAACCTATAAAAAATGAAACATTAAATAATTTTTATAAACTTAATAATAATATAGAAATCATCAATGGATATGGACCTACAGAAGCCACTATATGTTCTACATTTTTTAAATATATTTGTAATGCCCAACCCAAAGATATAGTTCCAATTGGATACACTTTAAAAAATAATAAAATATTAATATTAAATAAATTCAATAATATTCAACCAATTGCATTCCCTGGTGAATTATGTATATCTGGAAAAAACGTTTCAATTGGCTATTTAAATAATGATGAAATAAATAAAAAGGCTTTTATACATATTTCTAATATTACCAATTTACCTATATATAAAACCGGAGATATTGCATATTGGCTTGAAGATGGTTGTATTTCATTTATAGGTAGACAAGACTCTCAAGTAAAGTTTAGAGGGCACAGAATAGAACTTACAGAAATAAATAAAACAATAAAAAATATTGAAGGAATTACAAATTCTTATACTTTAATAAAGGATGTAAATAAAATCCCTTGTATTTGTTCTTATATATCTGTAAATTCAAACTCTATTAGCGAAGACATTATAAAAGATAAATTAAATGATGAATTACCTTATTACATGATTCCTACTTATATTATTTTTCTAGAAAAAATGCCATTAACATTAAACGGAAAAATAGACTATAAAAATCTTCCGGAAATAGTTGTAACATCAACAAATCACATGAAGGCATCTACTCCTACTCAAAAGAAATTACATGCTATAATTTGTAATCTTTTAAATTTAAAAAAGATTTCTATAGATGATGACTTTTTTGCTTTTGGAATGGATTCTTTAATGGCCATAAGACTAACTTTGGAAATATATCATGAATTTAATAAAAATGTTAATATTCATCAACTATTTAAATATAATACTATTTTAACTTTATCTTCATTTTTAGATAATATTAATAGAAAAGAAGATTTATACAAAATAAAGATATCAGAAAAAAAAGATAACTATCAATTATCTTCTGCACAAAAAAGAATATATTATGCAACTAAAATGTCTGGTGATGATTCACTTTTATATAATATTAGTGGTGGATTTATAATTGATGAAATTCTAGATAAAAATAAAGTAGAAGCTATTTTTAATAAAATAATAGAACAAAACAGTTCATTTAGAACATATTTTAGATTAGTAAATGGAGAACCTCGTCAATTCATATTAGATGAATGCAAAATATCTATAAATAGTATTAATGATGGAATAAAATCTAAAGATGATATTCAAGAAATAATAGATAATTATCCAAAATTTTTTGACTTAGATTTTGCCCCATTGCTACGTGTTGAATTGCATTATATAAACGCATCTACTTTAATATTAATTGATTCTCATCATATAATATTGGACGGTACTTCTTTAAATATTTTAATGAATGACTTCTGTAAACTATATAATGATGAAAACATTATAAATAAAGAAATTAGCTATACAGATTATTCTGAATGGGAAAACAATTATCTTAATAGTACTAATTTTATTGCGGTACAAGATTATTGGAAAAATAGATTTAATAATTATGAGATTCCGGTAATAAATTTACCTTATGATAATTCAATAAATAATTCTAAAACATTTACGGGTAATAAATTATCTTTTAAATTAACCAAAACATTATTTAGACAATTATCTAAGCTTTCTAAAAAATATGATTGTTCTAATTATATGATATTTCTTACAGCTTTGTATATTTTATTATATAAGTATACTGGACAGAGCAATATAATTATAGGTAGCCCTATAGAATCAAGGAACTCTATCCAATTAAAAAATATAATTGGTATGTTTGTAAATAATATTGCTCTTAATTTAACCATTGACGACAATATCTCCATAAAACAGTTGTTAAGTAATGTAAAATCATTAGTATTAAATTCTTTAACGAACCAACCTTACCCATATGATTCTTTGTTAAAAGATTTAAATATTTCATCATCATCATCATTATTTGACGTTGTACTTACATATCAAAATGAGAATAAAGAAAATCCAGAAATTAATGGTCATAGTTTTAAGATTTTACCAGCTAATAACAAAACATCTAAGTTTAATTTATCATTAGAGGTACTTCCTAATTTATATACGTTAAACATAGAATATAATACTGATTTATTTAGAAGAGAAACTATTGAAAGCCTATTTTCACATTATAAATTTATATTACAACAATTGCTATCTAATATTAACACATCTATTGATAATATTGAAATTATAACTCCTAAAGAAGAAAAATTATTAAATAAATTTAATAATACATATTCTGAAATTAACGACGATACTGTTGTTTCTATATTTGAAAAAATAGTGGCAGAAAACCCTAGTAATACCGCTTTAATATGTGATGATAAAAAGTTATCTTATATTGAACTTAATAAAAAAGCAAATAGTTTAGCTCATCACTTAATTAACATGGGAATTAAACCTAATGATATTGTATGTATTATGACAAATCGTTCTTTAGAAACAATTGTATGCATGTTAGGAATTTTAAAAGCAGGCGCTGCGTTTTTAAATGTCGATCCTACTTATCCTATCGAAAGGACACAATACTATTTATCTGATTGTAAGGCACAATATGTATTAACTCAACATTGTTTAAAAGACACTGTAAAATCTATAAAAAATTGTATTGAAATAGATTTAAATAATAGCTTTTATAATTCAAACTTTGAAAATCCTAATATAAAAGTTCAACCACAAGATTTGTCTTACGTTATCTATACTTCTGGCTCAACAGGTACACCAAAAGGAGTAATGTTAAATCAGATAGGTTTTGCTAATATGTCTAAAGCAATGTCTAAAGTATTAGACTATCTAAAAGAGGGCAACAAACACTGTCTAGTATCAGTTACTTCAACTCCATTTGATATATTTGTCTACGAAATTATAGTCTCATTAACACATGGTTTAAAAGTTTTAATGGCTAATAATTCAGAACATAGAAACCCCGTCTTATTGGATAAATTAATACAAAAATACCATGCTGATGTTATGACTGTTACACCTAGTTTAATGAAAATTAATTATGATAATAGACAAACCCCATCAGCTTTATCTAACATAAAGCATATGGTTTTTGGTGGTGAACCTCTCCCAGAGAAATTTGTACAGGATTTAAGAGAATTATCTCCAAATGTAACTATCTATAATATTTATGGTCCAAGTGAAATAACTATATTATCAAACGTTCAAAATCTAAATAATGAAAATAGAATTACTATAGGTCCTCCTATTATGAATACTCAAATTCATATACTAGATAAATTTGGTAAAAGGGTTCCTATTGGTGTTGTTGGTGAAATATATATATCAGGTATACAAGTTGGGTTAGGCTATCTAGGTAAGCCAGAAATGACAAATCAAAAATTCCTACCAAATAAGTTTGGTACTGGTAAAATGTATAAGTCTGGTGATATTGGTAGATGGACATTTGATGGTAAAGTACAATGTTTAGGTAGAATTGATAATCAAATAAAATTAAGAGGTTTAAGAATAGAATTAGGCGAAATTGAAAATAAAATGGAAAGCATAAATGGTGTCTTATCTTCAGTTGTTAATAAATTTGAACATGATGGTAGAGAATTTCTATGTGGATACTATGTGGCTGATAAAGATGTTTTAGAACAAGATGTAAAAAATTATTTAAGAAGTACTTTGCCTTATTATATGGTTCCTACATATATTATGAGACTAGATAAAATGCCTTATACTATAAATAGAAAAATAGATAGAAAAGCTTTACCCGTTCCTAATACAAACACAAACGTGATAACTAATGCTAATAAACAACAACGTGAATTGTCTGAAAATGAAAAAAAATTATTGAATATATGGAAAAAAATATTAAAATTAGATAATATCTCTATTTATGATAATTTCTTCGATATTGGTGGAGATTCTATTTCAGCTATAAATATGCAAATAGAAGCAATTAAAGATGGTTTTTCATTTGAATATGCTGATATATTTAACTTTCCGACAATTGAAAACCTTTCTAAAAAAATACCTTCTGTATCTGATAATTCTATTTCTAATTATGACTATTCTAATATAGAACCACTTTTACAAAAAAATAACTTATCCAATTTAAATACTATAAAGAAAATAAAGATCGGCAATATTCTTCTTATTGGTGGTACTGGTTACTTAGGTGCTCATATAATAAATAATTTTTTAACTACTCAAACTGGCCATATATATTGTTTGGTAAGGCAGAAAAACAATATGATACCTTATGAAAGATTAAAAAACATTCTTGATTTTTATTTTGGAAATAACTTTTTTGATACTTATAAAAATAGAATTCATATATTTGAAGGAGATATAACTAAAGAACAATTAGATTTATCTAATGAAAATTATAATATATTTAAGAACAATATTAATATAGTTCTAAACTCTGGTGCATTAGTTAAACATTTCGGTCAAAAGAATCTGTTTGAAGAAATTAATGTTAAAGGTACTCAAAATATTATTGATCTATGTAAAACAACTAATAAAAGATTAATACATATCTCTACCATAAGTGTTTCTGGTAATGGAGAAAAAGAAGAGTCCATTATTGAAAATATGAGTAATTTAAACTTTAAACAACCATTCTATGAGAGTTCACTTTATGTAGGTCAAAATCTAAAAGGAATATATACTATAACTAAATTTAAAGCTGAAAAATTAATATTAGATTCCATATTAGACGGTTTAAATGCACAAATTTTAAGAATTGGCAATATAACTAATAGATACTCCGATGGTGTTTTTCAAAGAAACTTAGAAGAAAATGCTTTTGCTCAAAGGATTAGAGCTTTCATAAATTTAGGTGTATTTCCCGAATACGCACTCCAACATCAAATAGAACTTACTCCTGTTGATTTATGCGCTGACGCTATAGTTAAAATCATGAATTATGAGAGTGATTGTAACATACTTCACATATATAATAATAAATTATTACCAATAAATTTACTTGTAAATACATTAAATGAAATGAATATAAAACTTATTCCTGTATCTGATAAAAAGATGACAGAAATTATAAATAGTATTTTAAATGATGACTCTAAAAAAGATATTTTATCTGGTATTATACATGATTTAGACAAAGACAAGAGATTAATTTATACGTCTCGTATAAAACTTGATTGTACATTTACCGAAAAATATTTAGAAAAAGTAGGATTTCACTGGAAAAATATAGACAAAGATTATATAATAAAATATATAAATTATTTTAAAAATATTAATTTTATAGATTAAGGAGATTTAATAATATGAGCATTACATTTATTATTTTAATACTGTCTACTTTGCTTATTGTATCTTTGGCTTTTTATATTCTAAGTAAAAAGCCATTGACGCAATTGCATAAATATTTTTTATTAGCACTATTATGTGTATTTATTATATGTATAGGTGTATTACTCCAAAATATAATTAGTAATTTGTTACATATAAATCCATTGTATTTTGAGTATTTCATTTATATTGGTACTTGTTTATTACCAGTAGCATTGTTTTTTATGGCGTTATCATTTAAAGAAACAAAGTTCAAATTTAAAAGTAAATATCTTCTTTTATTTATTGTCCCAATAGTATCTTTGTTAATACTTTGGACAAACAATATTCATCATCTTTTCTATAAAGAATATTCTTTTTCCTTATATGAAACAATAGCTGGTCCTTATTTTTACATTCATTCCTTATATACATATGGATTATTATCAATAAGCTTGATTATGCTATTAAATACTTCTTTTAAAACATCTGGTATATTTTCTAAACAATCTATCTTATTTATGGTAGGAACAGCAATTCCTATTGTTGTAAATTTATTAGGGACACTAAAAATAATACCAATGACAATTTACATTACACCTATTTCTTTTGTATTTACAATGCTACTCTGTTCTCTTGCAATATTTAAATTTAACTTTTTAGGTGTAACACCTATAGCATTACAAAAAATTGTTGATAGAATATCCGATAGTTATATTGTTTTAAACGATGATATGTCTATTATCGATTTTAACCAAACATTTATCTCAACATTTAAAATAAAAAATGTGGACAAAGTTAGAGGAAAAAATTTTGAAACATTCCTAAAAGAAACAAACTTATATCTAAACTTAAAAGAAATTCAAAATGCTGTAAAACAAGTTAAAAACTCACCAAAAACAGTTTCATTTGAATTATATGTAAAAAACATAAATAAATATTTTCACGTTGAAATTAACTCGATATTATCTAACGAACAATCTTTAGGCACTTTAGTACTATTTAAAGATATTTCGCAGCACATCGAAGACATGCAAAAACTAAAAGACAACCAAGAATCACTTATGGAAAGCGAACGTTTAGCATCACTTGGACAATTAATTGGAGGAATAGCACACAACTTAAAAACACCAATAATGTCAATAGCTGGTGCTGCAGAAGGATTAAACGATTTAATTAAAGAATATGACTCATCTATCGACGACCCAACTGTAAATAATCAAGATCATCATGATATTGCAAAAGATATGTCAGAATGGATAGTAAAAATTAAAAATTATACGGAATATATGTCAGATATTATAACAGCAGTTAAAGGTCAGGCAGTAACATTATCCGAATCTGAAGATGTTTCATTTGATTTAGACGAGTTAGTAAAAAGAGTAAATATATTAATGAAACATGAACTAAAAAATTCATTTACATATTTAAATATTCAGATGAAAACAGATTCTAAAACAGTTATACATGGAGATGTTAATAGTTTAGTTCAAGTTATTAATAATATGATTTCAAATGCAATACAATCATATAATGGTAAGGCAGAACAAAATATAGATTTAATTTTAGCAAAACAAAATGATAATTTAGTTATTTCTGTTAGAGATTATGGTTCTGGATTACCAGATAAAGTAAAAGATAAATTATTTAAAGAAATGATAACTACAAAAGGTAAAAATGGTACAGGCTTAGGTTTATATATGTCTTATTCAACTATTAAGGCCCACTTCAATGGTGATATAACTTTTGAGTCTGAAAATGGAAAAGGAACAACATTTAACATAGCTTTACCTGTACAGTAATATAAACTTATAGTTGACATTATTCGACAATAAATGTCAACTATTTTAATTTTTTCATATAAATTACTTGTTTTTTAAACATTTTACTAATATAATGTGAAAAAATGAAGCTTTGAGGTGATATATTAAATGAGACATAATATGCAAAATCAACAAAATAATAATTTAAATGGTTATAAGATTCTTGTAGTTGATGACGAAGAAGGAATTTTAGACTCTTTATCTATATTTTTAAAAAGATCTGGTTATGACTTTGTAGGCATTACTAACCCCGTAGAAGCTATTGAAAGAGTTAAACACGAACATTTTGACTTATTGGTATTAGATTTCATTATGACTCCCCTTCATGGTGACCAAGTTGTTGAAGAAATAAGAAAGTTTAATAACGAATTATATATTCTATTACTAACAGGCCATAAAGATTTAGCTCCACCATTAGAAACTATTAGAAGGTTAGATATTCAGGGATATTGTGAAAAAAGTGATAAATTTGACCAAATACTTTTACTTATAGAATCAGGTGTAAAATCAGTTGCTCAAATGCGAGAAATAAAACGTATTAATTCTCAACTTTCTGAAACATACGAAAAATTAGAACAAGCTTATTTAGAAAGTATAGAAACATTAAGATATACTGTTGAGGCTAAAGATACATATACAAGAGGTCATTCAGATAGAGTTTCTGCATACTCTGTATTAATTGGTGAAAAATTAGGATTATCTGAACAAGATTTAAAAACATTAAAAATTGGTGGTTTATTCCATGATGTAGGTAAGATAGGAGTTCCTGATGCTATATTACAAAAAGAATCTAGACTTACTGATGACGAATATTCAGAAATTAAAAATCACCCATCTATAGGAGCACATATTTTATCAACAGCATCTATTTTTAAAGATATTATTCCTATTGTTAAACATCACCATGAAAAATATGATGGAACCGGTTACCCAAGTAAATTAAAGGGTACTGAAATTCCTTATTTAGCTAGAATTGCTGCTGTTGCAGATAGTTTTGATGCTATGACTTCTAAAAGAACTTATAGAAATTCTTTAGATATTGATACTGTTATTAATGAAATAAAAAGATGCAAAGGTACTCAGTTTGACCCTGAAATTGCTGATGTTTTCTTAGATATATTAGAACATGATTATGATAAAATAGAAGAAATTAGAGAAAAATATAATCCAGATATTGCAGAGAATGTTTAATTATTAAATACATAAATTTTAAAAGGATAGAGGTTTGATGTCCCTTAATTAGGGCTTACATTAAACTTCTATCCTTTTTTATTATACTTTCATAGAAAGTCCTACTTTTTTTCTTTCCATATCTATTTTTATAACTTTTACTTTTACTATGTCCCCTACAGATACTATGTCTGATGGATTTTTAATGTATTTATCACTCATTTCTGAAATATGTACTAGTCCATCATATTTAACCCCTATGTCTACAAATGCTCCAAAATCTATTACATTTCTAACTGTTCCTGTTAGTATCATTCCTTCTTTTAAATCTTCTAATTTTAATACATCACTACGTAATATTGGTTTTGGCATATCTTCTCTTGGGTCTCTTCCTGGTTTTATTAATTCGTTAATTATATCTTGTAGTGTCATTTCTCCTATTTCTAATTGTTTTGACATATTTTTTATATCTATGCTTTTTAATTTGTTTCTTAAGTCTGTTAATTTTTCTTTATTTACTAAATCAGATTTATTAAATCCTATAACATTTAATAACTTTTCTGTTGCCTCATAACTTTCTGGGTGAACAGCTGTTATTTCTAATGGGTTGTCTCCATCTATTATTCTTAAAAATCCTGCACATTGTTCAAATGCTACTTTTCCTAATTTAGGAACCTTTAATAATTGCTTTCTATTTTTTAATTTTCCATTTTCGTCTCTGTATTTTACAATATTTTTTGCAATTGTATTGTTAATTCCTGATACATATGAAAGCAATGATGGTGTTGCTGTATTTACATCTACCCCTACTTTATTTACGCTATCTTCTACTACGCCTGTAAGACTTTGAGCTAATTTTTTTTGATTTACATCATGTTGATATTGCCCTACTCCTATTGCCTTTGGGTCTATTTTTACAAGTTCTGCAAGTGGGTCTTGTAAACGCCTTGCTATTGATATTGCCCCTCTTATTGAAACATTTATATCTGGATACTCTTCTGTTGCAAGTTTTGATGCAGAATATACAGAAGCCCCTGCTTCACTTACAATTACATAATGTACATCTCTAGTAGTCTCTTTTATCATGTCTGCAACAAACATTTCAGATTCGCGTGATGCTGTTCCATTTCCAATTGCTATCATATCAATTTTATCTTTTTCTATTAATTTTAATAATTCTTTTTTAGCTCCTTCAACGTCATTTTGTGGTTCTGTTGGATATACTGTTGTGTAGTCTAATACTTTTCCTGTTTCATCTATAACTGCAATTTTACATCCTGTTCTATATGCTGGATCAAATCCCATAACTGTTTTTCCTTTTATTGGTGCTCCCAATAGTAATTGTTTAGCATTTTTTCCAAATACTTTTATTGCTTTTTCTTCTGCTTTTTCTGTTAAGTCTGAACGAATTTCGCGGTCTATTGAAGGTTCTATTAGTCTTTTAAAGCTGTCTAGTATTGTGTCTTTTAGTAACTGTGTAAATTGATTTTCACCTTTTATTATGTCTTTTTCTATATATAAAAGTATTTTTTCTTCTGGTTTTTCTAGTTTTACTTTTAAAAATTCTTCCTTTTCCCCTCTATTTATTGCAAGTATTCTATGGCTTGGTATAAATTTTATTGCTTCATTATAATCATAATACATTTCGTAATTAGATTTTTCCTCTTCTTTTGTTGCTTTTGTAGTAATTACTCCTTCTTTGTAACATATTTTCTTTATTTCTTTTCTGTATTTTGCATTATCAGATATAATTTCTGCTATAATATCTAATGCTCCTTGAATTGCATCTTCTGCTGTTAATACTACTTTGTCTTTGTTTTTCTTGTCCTCATCAGATAATTTTTCTACATTTATATATTCTTTAGCTATTTCTTGTATTGGTTTTGTTTGCTTTTGCTCTAAAATAATATTTGCTAATGGCTCTAATCCTTTAGCTTTTGCAACAGTAGCTCTTGTCTTTTTCTTTTGTTTATATGGTCTATATATATCTTCTACTTCTGCTAATGTTTTAGATATTGCAATATTTTGTAATATTTCGTCTGTTAATTTTCCTTGTTCTTCTATTGATTTTATTACTTCTTCTTTTCTTTGTTCTAAATTTCTTAAGTAACTAAGTCTTTCGCCTAATTCTCTAAGTGTTTCGTCACTTAGTCCCCCTGTAACTTCTTTTCTATAACGTGCAATAAATGGTATTGTATTTCCTTCATCTATTAGCTTTACAGTATTTCCTACCTGTTCTTTTTTTACATTTAATTCTTCTGCTATTATTTTTATAATTTTATCCATGTTCAACCTTCCTTTTTGTAATTTTTTATTAAATTTGCAATATACTTATTATATCAAATCTAATATATTAAAAGTCAAGTATTTTAAAATTTTTGTCGTTTTTTGTTAATATTAATTGACTTTTTATATTGTTTAATATATCATATTTTTGAATAAAAAGAAAGGGGGATTAAAAATGAATTCATCTAATTTTAGAGCTGAAGCACGTTCAAAATTAACTGGTAAATGGGGAAAAGCTGCTTTAATTTCATTAGTATTTGCCGCTTTAAACTTTGTTCTTTCATATCTACAAGGTCTTATCCCATTTGTTGGATCATTAATAGTTTTGGTTATTAATGTCCCATTAGCATTTGGACTTGTTGCTTTATTTTTAAAACTATATAATGGAGAGGATGTTTCAGTTTTTGGTTTTTGGAAATTAGGCTTTAATAATTTTAAAAAATCATGGAGTGTTGCATTTTATACATTCTTAAAAATGTTACTTCCTATTATATTATTAATAATCTCTATGTTTTTATTATTTTTCGGAACTTCTGGAGCAATACTTTCTACTGCATCATCTACTGGTTTATCTCAAAGAGCTTCAGTTTCTGCAGCTACTAACTTTGGTGCTTTAGGAATTATAGCATTAATTGCTTACATAGCATCTTTAGTATGGATTATTGTAAAATCATATTCTTATCAATTAGCAATTTTAATAGCAGCTGATAATGAGAATATTTCAGGTAAAGAAGCTGTTGAAAAAAGTGAAGAATTAATGAAAAATAGACGTTGGAAGTTATTCTGTTTACAAATTTCATTTATTGGTTGGTCAATACTTTGCGTATTTACTTTTGGTATTGGCATGCTTTGGTTAACACCTTATATTCAACTTGCAATAATTAGCTTCTACAAAAATGCTCTAGGTTCTACAACAGAAGTAACATCAACAGAAGTTCAAGAATAAAATAAAAGAACATGAATAACATGTTCTTTTATTTTATTCTATTCCTAAATATTCATTGTATGTAATTTCTCTGTCTATAATTGTTCCATTTGCTTTTATGTCTATAATTCTATTTGCTACTGTTTGGGTTAACTCATGGTCGTGTGATGTAAATAAAATATTTCCTATAAATTTTTTCATTCCTTCATTTACTGATGTTATACTTTCCATATCTAAATGATTTGTTGGTTCATCAAATATTAAAAAATTTGCACCTGAAAGCATCATTTTTGAAAGTACACATCTTACTTTTTCTCCTCCTGATAAAACATTTACTTTTTTTAATGATTCATCACCTGAAAATAGCATTCTTCCTAAAAATCCTCTTACATATGTTTCATCTGGATCTTTTGAGTATTGTCTTAGCCAATCTGTTATACTTTCGTCTGTATTAAATAAATAATTGTTGTCTTTAGGGAAATAGCTTTTTGTAATTGTTGTTCCCCATACTAAACTTCCTTCGTCTGGTTCTATCTCACCTGCTATTATTTGAAATAATATGGTTTTTGCATTTTCATTGTCTGCTAAAAATGCTATTTTATTTCCCTCTTTTACAGTAAATGATATATTGTCTAATATTTTTTCTCCGTTAATTGTTTTACTTATATTTTTAACTTGTAAAATTTCTTTTCCTGGTTCTCTATCTGGTTTAAAATCTACATATGGATATTTTCTATTTGATGGTTTAATTTCGTCTAATTCTATTTTTTCTAATGTTTTCTTTCTTGATGTTGCTTGTTTTGATTTAGAAGCGTTAGCACTAAATCTTGCTATAAATTCTTGTAATTCTTTTATTTTTTCTTCTTTCTTTTTATTTTGTTCCTTCATTTGCTTTAATGCTAATTGACTTGATTCATACCAGAAATCATAATTTCCTGGATATACTTTTATTTTTCCAAAGTCTACATCTGCAATATGTGTACATACTTTATTTAAAAAATATCTATCATGAGAAACAACTATTACTGTATTTTCGAAATTTATTAAAAATTCTTGAAGCCAATCTATACTTTTTAAATCTAAGTCATTTGTTGGTTCGTCTAGTAATAAAACATCTGGATTTCCAAATAAACTTTGTGCTAGTAATACTTTTACTTTTTCTCTTGCCTCTATGTCTTTCATTAATTTATAATGATTTTCTGGTATTATTCCTAAATCGTTTAATAATTGACTAGCATCTGACTCTGCATTCCATCCATCTAACTCTGCAAATTTTTCTTCTAATTTTGCAGCTTTCATTCCGTCTTCTTCAGAAAAGTCTGGTTTTGCATATATTGCTTCTTTTTGTTGCATTATATCATATAATTCTTTATTGCCCATCATTACTGTATCAATTACTGTATATTCTTCAAATGCAAAGTGGTCTTGCTTTAATACTGAAAGTCTTTCCCCTTTATCTAAAGATACGTCTCCTTTACTTGGTTCTAATTCTCCAGATAAGACTTTTAAAAATGTTGATTTTCCTGCTCCATTTGCTCCTATTATTCCATAGCAATTTCCTCTTCCAAATTTAATATTTACATCTTCAAAAAGTACTCTTTTTCCAAATCTAACAGTAACTCCATTTGCACTTAGCATTATTATCTCCTCCTAATATATTTATCTTGCCTATTATACACTAATTTTAAATTATTTTCAATAAAAAAAGGCAACATAATTTGCCTTTTTTCTATTTATCAAATAATAATTTTATTCCCCATAATCCAGATATCCCTACTAATGCATATATTATTCTGCTAATTACGGACATTGTTCCAAAAATAGCATCTACTAAGTTAAAATTAAATATTCCTACTAGTCCCCAATTTATTGCACCTATTATTATTAAAATTAATGCTATTGTATCTATTGCTTTCATTTTATCACCTCCAAAAGAATTACTATTTTAATATTATGATTTACATTTTCTAAATATTTATTCATTTTATTGCAAAATTTGTTTTTTAGTGTTAATTTATATATATATTAAAAGGAGGGATGAATTTTTTATGAAAAAATTTTTAATTATTATTTTATTCATTTTAATTGCTTTGGCTGGTGGCTTTTATTATTTTTCTAAAAATAATTCTGAAAGTAATCAAGATGTTTTAATATCAAATAATCAAGTAACTAATGAAGAAAAAAAAGAAGACAAAACTATAACTATAACTGCTATTGGTGACGTATTATGTCATAATACTCAATATTGGGATGCTTATAATTCTGCAACAGATGATTACGATTTTTCTTATGTATTTAAAAACATAAAAAAATACACTGAAGCTGGCGATATAACAATTGGAAATCTAGAAACAAGTTTTGCTGGTAAAGAGCGTGGATATAGTAATTATCCAACTTTCAATTCTCCAGATGCTTTAGCATATGCTTTAAAAGATATTGGTATTGATATTATAACAACAGCCGGTAATCATTGTTTAGATATGGGATTTTCTGGATTATCTAGAACTATTGATACTTTGGACAATGCCGGAATAGAGCATTTAGGAACTTATAAATCTGCTGAAGAACAAAGTAAAATATTTATTAAAGAGGTAAATGGTTTAAAAATAGCTTTTCTAAATTATACTTACGGAACTAACGGAATTCCTGTACCAGCTGGTAAAGATTTTTGTGTAAATTTAATAGATAAGGACTTAATTAAAAAACAAATTGAACAGGCAAAGAATGAAAATGTTGATTTAATATGCGCTTGTATGCATTGGGGAACAGAATATAGACTTTCTACTAATGAAGAACAAAAAGATTTAGCCGATTTTTTGTTTAAAAACGGTGTTGATGTAATACTTGGAAACCATCCTCATGTTTTTGAGCCTATGGAAAAAAGAACGGTTACTTTAGAAGACGGGTCAAAAAAGGACTGTTTTGTAATTTATGCTTGTGGAAATTTTATTTGTGACCAACGTGCGGAAAATACTAGAAGCTCTATAATATTAAGTTTAAATATTACTAAACATACAGATGGAAAAGTTTCTATTAATAGTGCTAAATATACTCCAATTTATATGTATAAAGATCCAGCTTTAAAACTAAAAAAATTCAGATTATTAGATATTAAAGAAACAATTGCTAATTATGAAAGTGGTTCTGATACTTCTATTGGGCAATCTATGTACACATATTTAAAAAATCAATTATCTACAATTAAAAAGGTAGTTGGGGAAGAAATAAATTAAGTTTGCAATGAGATTTTTCTCTTTGCAAACTTTTTTTTAGTCAAGCATATCTTTTCTTTTTAGCCACCATGTTACAAGTAATGTTAAAATTACAGAAATAGTTATCATTATTACAAATCCCCTAGGATCATTTTGGAATGGTAAGCCTACATTCATTCCCCAAAAACTTGAAATCATTGTTGGAACGGCAAGCACTATTGTTATTGATGTTAAAAATTTCATTACTCCATTTAGATTGTTTGATATTATTGAGGCATATGCGTCCATTGTTCCATTTAAAATGTCTCTATATATATTTGCCATTTCTATTGCTTGTCTGTTTTCTGTAATAGCATCTTCTAGTATATCTTCGTCATCTTCATATAATTTTATTATTTTTCCTCTTAGTGTTTTTTCCATTACTAGTTCATTTGATTTAAGTGATGTTGTAAAGTATACTAATGCTTTTTCTAAACTTAATAATTTTAAAAGTTCCTTATTTTTCATTGAGTTTTTTAAAATATACTCTGCAATTTCTGTTTCTTTATTTATTTGTTTTAGGTAATTTAACATATATGATGCATTTAAATATAATATTTGAAATATAAATCTTGTCTTTTTATATGTTTGAAAATTTTTTATTTTCCTTTGTTCAAAATCTTCTATTACCTTATTATTTTTTAATGATACTGTTATAAAGTAATCATCTCTAACCACAATCATTCCTAATGGCATTGTTGTGTATATATAGTTTTCATATTCTTTTTCTATAATTGGAACGTCAACTACAAAAAGTGTTGTATTATCGTCTCCCTCATAGTCAATTCTTGCTTTTTCTTCATAGTCTAATGAGGTTCTAATAAATTCTTCTTGAATGTTTACGTTTTCACATACTTTTTTTATATCTTTTTCCGATGGGTTTACTAAATTTATCCAACTTCCTTTTTTAAATTCTTTTATTTCTGTAAATTGATTTGTTTGTATATCTGTATTGTATATTTTTAACATATTTTTCACCCACCTTAATTTTTTCCATGTATATTTTATCTTTTTTTTTTATTTTTGTCAACCGTATTATGGTAACTTCAATAATTAATATTTTAGTTTTTATTAGCATTACTATGTTTTACAATTTTAGCTGGTACTCCTACTACTGTTACATTTGACGGCATTGATTCTAATACAATAGCTCCTGCTCCTATTTTTACATTATTCCCAATTTGTATGGGTCCTAAAACTTTTGAACCACTTCCTACCATTACATTATTTCCTATGTCTGGATGTCTTTTTCCCTTTTCTTTTCCTGTTCCTCCAAGTGTTACTCCATGATAAATAGTACAATTGTCTCCTATTGTTGCTGTTTCTCCTATTACAATTCCCATTCCATGATCTATAAATAATTTTCTTCCTATTTGTGCTCCCGGGTGTATTTCTATACCTGTTAAAAATCTTGCTATTTGGGAAAGCAACCTTGCTAAAAAGTATAATTTACACTTATATAAAAAATGATTTATTCTATGAAAAACTATTATATGAAATCCTGGGTACAAAATTATTACTTGTAAAATATTACTTGTTGCAGGATCTTTTTCTTTTATATTTTTGGCATCTTCATATAATTCACGAAAAATATTCATATACATCACCTATATTATAATATGTTATAATTCGTTTATATGAAACTTAAAAAAACTTAAAATTAACATTATAATATTAGTTGAAAATTGATTGCTTTTATATTAAAATATTATTATATAATGATTGTTTTTAAATATACAATTTGAAGAAGAAAGGGGTTAAAATAAATAATGAAGAAAAAATTAAAAAAAATATTGAAATACGGCAAATTAATTTTTATTACACTTATACTTATATGCACTTTTATATGTAGTTCTATTATAATAGAAACAACAAATTCTTATGCTGTTTCAGGGCATGGAACAAGTCATAGTAGTGGTGGAAGCCATAGTAGCAGTGGGAGCCGCAGCTCATCACATAAAAGTAGCAGTTCATCAAGGCGTTCATCTTCCAAAAGTAGTAGTAATAGTAGTGGCTCATCTTCATCAAAATTCATGGGGGTACTATGCATATTTATTTGGTTTTTAATAATATTCTATATAATGAAATCAAATAAAAAAAGAAAACTTCCTCGCAATACATCAACTAAAGTCCATAATGATAAAGATATTGAAAATAAAATTAAAGCAATTTTACCAGATTTTGATAAAAAACAGTTTATTACCGATTCTTTCAATACCTTTGTTGAAATTCAAAATGCTTGGACAGCATTAGATATAACGCCAGTACAAGATAAATTAACAGACGAACTATTTAATATGTATCAATCACAAATTGATGGTATGGAATTAAAGGGTGAAAAGAATGTAATGGCAGATATGAAAATGTTAAATGCATGGTTAAAAGACGTTTCAAATGAAAATGGAATAATTACAATTACTACTGGATTTGTAATTGACCAAATCGATTATATGGCAGATATTCAAACAGGAAAAGTAACAAGTGGCAGTGATACTATTAAAATGAGAGTAACATATGACATGAAATTTAGAATGGCTATAGATTCAAAGGCAAAATTAAATAAATGTCCAAATTGTGGTGCTGATATATCAAATAGTAATTCATCAACAATATGCGAATACTGTAGATCTAAATTAGTTTTAGAAAATACTAAATGGGTATTAACAGAATTAACTGTTCTAGATCAAAAGTAAGTTACTATTAGTTAATATAAATATAGAAAGGAGAGTAAGGTATATTTAATTTATTAAATATATCTTACAATAAAAAATGAGTTTAGATTTACAAAATTTAATAAAACAAGATTCTGAATTTACGGAATCAAAATTTAGATCAAAGGTTGAAAATGAATTTATTCAAATTATTTCAGCCATTATGGTTGGCAAAATAGAAAGAATTCATCATTTTGTTAATGAGGAAGTATATATAAAAATTAAAAATAGAGTAATAGAAAATTTAAATAATAATAGAATAGAATTTTTTGACGAACCTAATGTTGCTACAATAGAATTATTACAATTAGAAGAGTTAGAAGACAAATTTAATTTGAATATAAAAATTTTGTTTAAGTCTTATAATTATTATGTTGATAAAATAACAAGAAAATTTATTTCAGGTGATAAACCTGGTCAAGACAGAAGCCAAATATATTATAACTTAACCTTTACAAAGAAAAAAAATGCAAAACATTTAGGTGCTGCTAGAAAATGCCATTCTTGTGGTGGTAATTTGGATTTAAATATGAATGGAAAATGTCGTTATTGTGGTAATATATTTAATTTAGAGGATTATGATTGGGTTATAACAAAAATGGATATATAAATAAATTAATAATATATATATTTAACCTCGTCAAATGACGAGGTTAAAAAATGCTATTGACAAAATTTAAAAAAGTAGTATAATAATAAAGCAAGTTTGATATATGGGCCATTAGCTCAGTTGGTAGAGCAGCAGACTCTTAATCTGAAGGTCCGGGGTTCGACCCCCCGATGGCTCACCAAATAAAAACAGCTTACAAACCAGAATGTTTGTAGGCCGTTTTTTATTTGCTGTGACTTAATAATGTTACTAATCTGTAATAGAACTGCACTATAATTTTTTTATATTAACTCTTATTAAAACGCTAGTTTTAAACTAGTATTTTTTATAAAAATGAAAGTCACAACAATCTCCTCCATAACCCAAAGTCTTTGTTCGCGTAAACCCAATTTTTTTCAGTCCCACATATGTCACATTGTCAACATCACAAAACAGACGGCATAGTTCTTCACAACCATTTTCTGCACAAGCTGTGTGCCAAAGACATTTTTTAATAGTTACATTAAAATAATTTTTACCGTAGACGAATGCTTTTTTGCTGCAACTTTATCAATCATATATTTCCTCATATATTTATATGCATTTTCTTCTGAAAAACCTTCTTTTAAAAATACTTTTATAATAATGCTTATATTTCTTTTATTACTTTACAAGGGTTTCCGACTGCTACACTATTTGACGGAACGTCTTTATTTACCACGCTTCCTGCCCCTATTACAACATTATCTCCAAACTCTACTTTTGCCCCATCTAATATTGTACAATTATGATTCATATAAAAATTTTCTCCTACCAAAATGTTATAACCATAATCACACCAAAAGTTTTGTTCAACTATTATTTGCTCTCCTGTTTTTGCAAATAATTTTTTTATTATTCTATCTCTACTTTCAAAATCTGATGGCTTTAAATTATTATATTCAAAGCAAATATCTTTAGCTTTATATCTATCTTTTATCAATTCTTTATCATAGTTAGCATCATATAATTCTCCTGCTAGCATTTTATCCTTTTCTGACATAATATCCTCCAATCATAATAAATTATATTATTCGCCTAACATGAAGAAAAAATTAGTATTTTACCAAAATTAGTATATCATATATTCAAAAAAAAATACTACATTTCTTATTATTTCTACAGAATCATTTCTATTAATTATCTAGTAAATTGAAATTCTCAAAACAGCCTTATACAAATCCGTATAAGGCTGTTTTTTATATATTAACTACTTACTATTTAGTAATAGTTATGATTGTTTATTTTCTACTTTGCTTGTTGCATTAGTATTGTTTGTATTTTTATTTATATTTGTGTTTGTATTATTAATTTTATTTTCTGCATTTTCTTTTTTATCATCTTTTTTTACTTCGTTTTTATTACTATTATTATTTGTATTTTCTTCTTTTTTAGTTTCTTCCTTTTTTTCATTATTATTTTCATTTGTTACTGGTGCACTAGTTTGCGTAGTAGTTTTTGTACCCTTTATTATTATTTTTTGCATTGGTGTATATGTATCTTTTGACAATAATTTTTTAGATACTACACTTCCATTTAATGACATAATTTTATATGTTTCTGTTTGCAAACCATTTGCTCCCTTTTGTTTTACTTTTTCTGTTCCTTCTGCAATATTTGCATCTTCTACATATTTTACTGTGAACGGAATAGTTGCTATTGTTCTTGTTTCAAATGTTATTACATATTCTTGTTCCTGTTTTATTCCGTAAATAGAAACTGTCGCAATTCCATTTTGTACACTTGCATTAATTTTAATTGGATATTTTCTTGTGTTTTTAAACTTAAAATCTGTTAATCCATATACAACAGTTGCATCTCTTCCTGCAGGTAAATATGATGTTACAAATTGATGGTTTCTTCTTTCTACAATTTCTAAATTTGACATTAAGACTGCATTATATAATGTTGACGATATTTGGCATATTCCTCCTCCTAGTCCGTCTACTACTTCCCCATTTGAATATATTTTAGCTTCTTTATATCCATTTGCTATTGTTCTTTCCCCTAGTGTAGAATTGTATGAAAATGTTTCACCTGGTAAAAGAACTTTACCGTTTATTTTATTGCATGCTATTCTTAAATTAGTTGTTCTATCTGAATTACTTGCATCATACCTAGTGGTAAAAATTGATAATCTGTCTGGAAATGCTTCAGATCCAAATTGTTCTACTGTTACTTTAGGTTTAGTTATAGTAAGTTTAATTGTGTATTCTTCTTTGTCTTCACTCAATAGTTTTTTAGCCTCTTCTACATTAAAGTCTACTCCATATACTTCTGGATATATTGTAAATGGATCTTTTGTATAATATGCATCTTTCGCTTCTTTATAAACTTCTTGGTGTATTTTATCAATATCTATTGCTTCTGGCGTTTTATTTATTACAGGTATTTCTATATAATTTGAATTATCGTTAACATTGCACAATACAAATTTTATTTGATTTAATAATTTATCTGTGTCTATTTTTACGCCATCTTTTCCTTTTGTAATAACTAATGTGTCATCGCCGTCCTGATAATAACTTGACTCTACAATTGCACCTGGTAATTTACTTCCAACATCTTCTATTGATTTTTTTGCAATCTCTTCATTTACTTCCATATTAAGATTAATATTTTTTTTACCAATAAGTGTAAATAATATGTTATAATTGTTTATTAAAATATTTTCATTTCTTCCCATTAAAAACGCTTCATCTACAGCATCATCTATTTTATAATTTGTTTCTAGCGTTGTAGGATTTATTTCTGATTCAAAATCTTGATATTTTATTAAAATATTTTTTTCTTTTTTCTCATTATATATAGTTTCTAATTTTCCTTTTGCTTCTTCTTTACTTAATCCGGATACATCTATTCCTTCTATAGATATTCCTGAAATAATGTTAGAATTATTAATATTTATCAGCGCAAATATTATAGAAATAAAAATAATTAAAATAGCTATAATAGTAGTAATTATTAGTATATATTTAATTTTTTTACTTTTATTTTTTTCTCCTAACTTATTTTCCTTTTTTTCTTTTGTTACCCTTTCATTTTCTTCCATAAATTTACTCCTTAATAAAAGTTATTCTAAATAAATATTATCACAAAGTATTTTTTTTGACAATATTTTTATTTAATAATTATTTTCTTATAAATAAATATTATGTTTTATTTAATTTATTATTACTGTTTAAAATATTTTTCAAATTTTCTACATTTTTTTTATTTTTTTTTGAAAAAATACTTGAACATTGTAAAATTTAATATTATAATATTGAAAGCAAAAGATAAATAAGGAGAAAATAAAATGGAACTAGTAAAAAATATATTTTTTAACACTGATAAATTAGTAGAGAATAGTAAAATAAAAATATCTTACACAGGTAAGCTTTTTCAAAATGGCTCAGAAAATGTAACTATTCATTATGGTTATGGTTTAAATTGGGATAATTTAAATGATATAGAAATGGTTAAAACAGATTTAGGATATCAAGCAGAAATTAACCTTTTAGAAGGTTCTACATTTAACTTCTGTTTTAAAAATAGTTCTAACGAATGGGATAATAATGAAGGTATTAATTATATTTTTCCTTTAGAAAAAGTTCCTACAGATTTACTTGTTTTAGAAGATGAAACAGTTTCATTAGGTTCTGCACGTAAATTAAGAAAGTCTTATATTTGGAGTAAAAAAATTCGTTTAGCAGTATATAAAATAATAACATATTTACCAAAGTTAATATCTGGTAATTATAAAAGAAAATTAAATGCAAATTAAAAGTCGTAATTTTACGACTTTTTTATGTTATTATCCATCCACCATTTATTGATATTATTTGTCCTGTTGTAAACTCATCTTCTATTAACCACTCTGCACACCTTGCTATATCTATAGTTTTTCCCACTCTTCCTAATGGTGTTTCATCTTTTAATTCTTCTATTGTTTGTTTGTCTAATCTTTCATTCATTTTTGTATCTATTAGACCTGGTGCTATTGCATTTACTCTAATATTGGAAGGTCCCAATTCTTTTGCTAGTGCTTTAGTTAATCCGTTTATTCCTGCCTTGCTTACAGAATATGCTACTTCCATAGATGCACCTACCATTCCCCAAACGGAAGATATATTAATTATACATCCAGATTTGTTATTTATCATATTTTTTATAACTTCTTGTGTCATACAAAATGTAGAATATAAATTATTATTCATAATTATATTCCAGTCATCATCTGTTATATCTGTAAATAATTTATATTCTGATATTCCCGCATTATTAATTAAAACATCTACTTTTTTATATTTGTTTATTACATATGTTGCTAATTTATTAGCTCCTTCTCTATTAGAAAGGTCTGCTTTAAATATTTCCATATCGTACTTTTCTTTTAATTCAAGTGCACTTTCTTCGGATTTATTATAATTAGCAATTACTGTATATCCTTTTTTATGTAATGTTATTGCTATTTCTTTTCCTATCCCCTGAGATGCCCCAGTTACTATTACTATTTTTTTCATGTACTTTCCCTCTTTTCTGTATTTATTATCTTTTTGCAATATATTATAAACAATAAAAAAGCCAGTAATTAAGCTTATTGCAAAACTACTGACAATTTATGGAGCCACTTCTCAGATTCGAACTGAGGACCCCCGCATTACAAGTGCGATGCTCTGGCCAACTGAGCTAAAGTGGCATATAAAATTGGTGACCCGTACGGGAATCGAACCCATGTCTCCGCCGTGAAAGGGCGATGTCTTAACCGCTTGACCAACGGGCCATTATAAATAAAATACAAAGAACTAAATAATAATTAAAATATTATTTAGTTCTTTTGGTGAGCTATCCGCGACTCGAACGCGGGACAACTTGATTAAAAGTCAAGTGCTCTACCACCTGAGCTAATAGCCCATAACTGTCACTTCTTCATGACGCTTCTATAGTTTACTATATTTTTTAATGCTTGTCAATAGTTTTGTCAAAATTTTTACATTTTTTTTGAAATTTTTTTGTTTATAGCTATTTAGGCATTTAATTTTTCTAAAACTTCATCTACATCTATGCCATGAACAGCACATGCTTCTTCTAATGTTTCCATTTGAGACGCTGGGCATCCTAAACAATGCATTCCTATTTCTAATAATATTTCTGCTTTTTCTGGAGCAACTTCTAATATCTCTCCTATTTTTGTATCTTTATTAAATTTCATATTTTTTCTCCTTTCTAAAATATAATATACATTTTATCATATTTTTATTAAAAAGTATAGACAAATTAAAAAAAATCAGAAATTTTCCCTTATCTCGTGCAGCACTTTATACATCTGTGCTTTAGCTGTT
>OIWT01000976.1_pt1 | contig 36807 bp, 28 predicted proteins | sample 1587701 | NCBI WGS metagenome assembly OIWT01 (sample SAMEA3888904, study PRJEB22519) | human gut metagenome | biome: human gut; feature: human-associated habitat; material: faeces | place: Denmark | collected 2009 | reverse complement strand
ATGTTACATTGTGTGTTATTTCTAAGCTTTCATCCTCACTAAAAAATATTACGCTGTGCTTTCCAACTTCCGTTCCTCCTCTAACGGAATGAATTCCTATTTCAGTATTACTACGTTTATTTTTCTTATCATGTCTATCATATACATATTCTAACTTGTTTCCTAATGTCTCATTTATAGAATCAGCAAGCATTAATGCTGTTCCACTTGGACTATCTATTTTATTCCTATGATGTGTTTCTATTATTTCAATATCTGCCTCTTTAAGTTTAGTTGCTAAATTTGATATAATTTCACTCATTAAACTAATCTCATAAGACATATTGTTTGATTTGAAAATAGGAATTAATTTTGCATATTCTTCATTTATTATTTTTGTCTCACTATCATTAAATCCTGTTGTTGCTATTACTATTGGTATTATATTTTCCTTTGCATATTTTAAAATATTAAATGTAGCACTAGGATTAGAAAAATCTATTATTACATCTGGTTTTTCTTTTATTTTTTCTATTAAATTTTCAAACTCAATATTTCCTGGTAATTTTTCACTAATAATTAAAATATCTATATTAGCGTTTTTTTCTAATGCTTCTAATATTCCTTCTCTATATTGAATATCTTTATTTACTAATTTTATATCTTCACTTTTATTTAATTCTTCTGAAAATAAATTATTATTAATTGCTGTTATTATTTGTTTCAATTTTTTTCCTTTCAATAATATTTTTTTCATAATCAGAGCATTCTATTTTAGTTAAAATATGGTCTTGTCCAATAAACATTAAACATTCTCCTTTTTTTAATGTTTTTATTTCTATTTTTTCCTTTTCTGTTAAATTAACATTTTCTTCTAATATTTTTATATTTTCTTCCTCTAATGCAAAAAATGTTTTTATACTAGAATTATTTAAAATACTTTTTCCATATGTTCCATTTTCTAAACTAAATATATCTGAAATATCTTGAGTAATTGCAACCCCACTTCCTCCATATTTTCTGATTGTTTTGAATATTTTATATATAAAACTTGCAACTTCTTTATTAGATGTTACTCCTATTAATCTCCATATTTCATCTAAATATATTGATTTTTTTATTTCTCTGTCTTCTTTTATTTTATCCCAAAAAATATCAGTAAATAAATACATCCCGTATTTTATATTATCTTCTCCTAAATCATAAATATCTGCAATAATTAAATTATTATTTAATTCTATATTTGTATAATTATTAAAAAATTTCATAGACCCTTCTACAAATGGCAATAGTTTAATTTTAAATTTTTTTGTTTTTTCGTCTGCTCCTAATATATTATATAAATCACTTAAAATTGGCATATCATATGATTTTTTAAATTCTTTATTTATAATTTTTGAATTATCTATTTTATATAAACTTTCATCATCAAAAGTAATACCTTTTAAAGAATATACTCTTATTATTTTTTCTTCTAAAATAGCTTTTTCTTCCTCATCTAATTCTCCAAATATTAAATTAAAAAATCCTATCAACTTAGATATTTTAGATGCTAAATATCCTGTTTCTCCTTCTTCTAAACTTTCCTTTCTTATATCAAATATATTTATATATGTATTTGATTTAGGTCCTATTTTTATTTCACTTCCATTTAATTTATGGCATAAATTATTATATTCCCTGTCTGGATCTATTACATACTGATTTATTCCTAATAATTTATATCTAAGAATTAATAATTTAGTATAAAAAGATTTTCCAGCTCCACTTGTACCAAATATGCACATATTTGCATTTTTATATTTTTCGTTATTATATCTATCAATAAAAACTAATGAATTATTGTAAATATTAGTACCAATAAAAATACCATTTTGATCAAAAATATTTGACGAAATAAATGGATATGTCGATAATAAACCTGAAGTTAAAATATTTCTTTTTGCAGACTCTTTTATTAATTTATTATTTTCCATTATAGGAATACATGATAAAAAAATTTCTTCTTGTCTAAAATTTGCCCTTCTTGTTTCTAAACCTTTACTTTGAGTAATTCCTTCAATTTTATTTAAATAATATTCTAATTCTTTTTTATCTTCTGAATACAAAATTATATAAATATAAAAATAATATATATCTTGATTGTTTACTTGAATTTCTTTTCTTATATATTTAGCATCATTATATGTAAATGCTGCAATGTCAATATCTTGTCTATTTTGATTTGAATCTTTTAATTCTGCCCCAACATTTCCAATATGATAAGTTAAATCTTTTATTATTTTATATGAATCTTGTTTTTCATAAAAAATAGAAATATTAATATTTATATTTGTTTCTAATAAACTTTTTAAAATTAAATCTGTTTGCTCTCTATAATAATTTACTACAATTAATCCTGAATAATATAAATTATCAATTTCTAAATATTTTGGATTTTGCATATTAATATATGCTGGACTAATTTTATCTTTATCCAAAAATATACCACTTAAATTATTCTTTTTATTTTTAAATATTTTTTTACCTCCTATTAATTATTAATATTTAAATTTTTTCTTGTATTAAAAAACGAATTAAATATATTTATTAATTCTTTTTTTGTTTTAATTTCTATTGCAGTGTTTCCACACCTACTCAAGCATTCTTTTATTTTAAAAAATATTTCTCTAAAATTAATTTCTATTAATTCTTTATTTTCACCTTCTTTCTCTAATGAAATAATTAAATAAAAATTTTTTGACGATGATTTATTTTTTAAATTTATATTTTTTATATACTCAATATAATTTTGAGCAATTTCTTCTAAATATTTATTTTTTTCTTTTTGGATATTTTTTTGAATATTTAAAATATGTTGATCTAAATCTTCTTTTTTACTTTGAATTAAAATTTGAATATCAAAATTGCAAGTTTTTAAAAATATTTTATATGAATTTAATATTGATTTTTTTTCAAAATCTGATTTTAAATTATAATTTATAGGAATTACCTGTATTATTTTTATATATTTATTTTTTTTTAATTTTAAAATTCCATCATCAAAAAATTCTTCGATTGGTAACCAATCTTGAACTGTTTTTATTAATTCTCACCTCCAATCATTTATGAAATTTTACATTCATAATATTAATTTGTCAAGAATTTTTCATCGACAAAATATGATAAAAAATTTTTTTTATTTTTTTGTATATTTTTTTTTATTTTGACCATAATATTATTGTAAAGTTAATTATAGTTGAACGAAGAGTATTAATAAATAGTTTAAGTTTATTAATATTCGAGCAAAAATAAATAATAATGGATTAATATATTATTATTTGTTGGCGTTAAGAGTTTAATATTTGTATGTAGGCTATATTTTAATTTATTATTTTTTATAGTTAAATTATAGGTATTAAATTCGAGTTACGATTATTCTTATATCTAATATCTAGTGGTTATTAATAGTCCCTCGTGGATGAATATAGTTACTTTTGGTGTATTAATAGTCAAGCGAATGATTTTTATATTTGGTATAAAGCTTATTTATATAGCAATATATATTAGGTTGGACTATTAGGTATATTAGTTTTAGCGAAGATTATTATTAACTTTATAAGTTAATGGGCAATAAGTTTTATACTTATTGCCCATTAATAATTAAATATCTAGATTTTTTACATATTTTGCATTAGATTGAATAAATTCTCTTCTAGGCTCTACCTCATCTCCCATTAATAATGTAAATATTTCATCTGCTTTTATAGCATCTTCCATAGTTACTTTTACTAATATTCTACTTTCTGGATTCATTGTTGTTTCCCATAACTGTTCAGGATTCATCTCCCCTAAACCTTTGTATCTTTGTAGTCCTAATTGCTCTCTTGATATTCCTTTTTCTTCTAACTCTTTATATGCCTTTTCTAAATCTTCATCTGTATAACAATATTTATCTTCCATTCCTTTTTTAGATAATTTATATAGTGGTGGTTGTGCTAAATAAACATTTCCATTTTCTACTAGAGGTCTCATATATCTAAAGAAAAATGTTAACAATAATGTTCTAATATGTGCACCATCAACATCGGCATCTGCCATTATTATTACTTTTCCATATCTTATTTTTGTTATATCAAAATCTTTTCCAATTCCAGCTCCTACTGCTACAATTACTGGATTTAACTTATCATTTCCATAAATTTTATCAGCTCTTGCCTTTTCTACATTTAACATTTTTCCCCATAAAGGTAAAATTGCTTGAAATTTTCTGTCTCTACCTTGTTTTGCACTTCCTCCTGCTGAATCTCCCTCAACTATATAAACTTCACATTCCTCAGGATTCTTACTACTACAATCAGCTAATTTTCCAGGTAATGTACTTGTTTCTAATGCTGATTTTCTTCTTACTAACTCTCTTGCTTTTCTTGCGGCTTCTCTTGCTCTTGATGCACTTATACACTTTTCCAATATTGATTTAGCAACATTTGGATTTTCCTCTAAAAATGCAGCTAAAACTTCATTAACCATACTTTGTACTATTCCTGTAACTTCACTATTACCCAATTTTGTTTTTGTTTGTCCTTCAAATTGAGGCTCTTTTACTTTTACAGATACTACCGCAGTAATACCTTCTCTTATATCTTCACCTTGTAAATTACTATCCTTTTCTTTTAATATATTATGGCTTCTTGCATAATCATTAAACACTTTTGTTAATCCTCTTTTAAATCCTTCAAGGTGTGTTCCACCTTCTATTGTATTTATATTATTTACAAAAGTATATATATTTTCTGAATAACTTGACGTATATTGAATAGCAATTTCTACTGGAAATTCACCTGCTTTTTCTATATAAATTGGATCTTTATGTAACTTTTCTTTATTTTTATTTAAAAATTCTACAAAAGATTTTAACCCTCCTTCAAAACAAAAATCAGCCTTTTTGCTAGGTTCCTCTCTCTTATCTTCTATATGTATTTTTAATCCTTTAGTTAAAAATGCTATTTCTCTAAATCTTTTTTCCAACACATCATAATCATAATTTAAACTTTCAAATATAGTATCATCTGCTAAAAATCTTACTTTTGTTCCTGTTCCCTCTGCTTCTCCTATTTTTTCTAATTTTTTAACAGTTTTTCCTTTTTCAAAAGACATTTGGTATAATCCACCATCTCTTTTTATTGTTACTTCTGTCCATTTTGATAAAGCATTAACAACAGAAGCCCCAACTCCATGTAATCCACCAGAAACTTTATATCCACTATCACCACCAAATTTTCCTCCAGCATGCAATACAGTATATACTGTTTCTGCTGTTGATATATGTGTTTTAGGATGTATTTCTACTGGAATACCTCTTCCATTATCTTGTACAGATATTATATTTCCTGGTTCTATTTCTATAAAAATTTCAGTACAATATCCAGCAAGTGCCTCATCAACACAGTTGTCAACTATTTCATAAACCATATGATGAAGTCCCCTTACAGATGTACTTCCTATATACATACCTGGTCTTTTTCTTACAGCTTCTAGCCCTTCCAAAACTTGAATTTGCTCAGCCCCATATTTATGATTATACTTTTCCATTACCATTCCTCCTATTATGTTACTTTTTAAAAACCTTTCCGTCTATAACATTATATTCTAAATATTCTAAATTTTCAATATTTATTTTTTCAGTACATGTTATTATTACTTGAGTATTTTTAATATTTTCTAAAAAATTCTTTCTTCTTTTACTATCTAATTCTGACATAAAATCATCTAATAACAATATTGGATATTCCCCAATCTCATCATAAATAATATTTAATTCAGATAATTTTAATGATAATACTGCTGTTCTATGTTGTCCTTGTGATCCAAAAATATTAATTTGTTTCTTATTAATATATATCATAAAATCGTCCCTATGTATACCCCTAGTTGTATATCCTTTTATTATATCTAATTTTCTTCTATTTTTTAATATTTTTAAATATTCATCTTTATTTTTGCAATCACTTACATAATCAATTTCTATTTCCTCTTTATTTTCTGTAATTTCACTATGTATTTTTTTTATTTTATTTTTTATTTTTTTTATAAATTCATTTCTATATTCAAATATTTTTACAGCATATTCAGATAATTTTTCATCCCAAATTTCAAGTAATTCCTCATTTTTATTTTCTTCTTTAATTTGCCTTAAATATTTATTTCTTTGCTCTAATGTTTTTAAATATAAATTTAATATATATACGTAATTTGGTCTTAATTGACTTACCATTATATCTAGAAATTTTCTTCTGTTTTGCGGTCCTCCTTTTAATATATTTATATCTTCTGGAGTAAATATTACTATATTAATATTTCCTAATAATTCACTTAATTTTTTTAATCTTACAGAATTTAAAAAAATATTTTTTTTATTATTTAATTCTATTTTTATTTTTCCATCTCTATCTGATTTTATAAATTCTACTTCAACAACTGAATTATTAGAATTTAAATTAATTAATTCTTTATCTTTCTGCGTTCTAAAAGACTTTCCCATACTACATAAAAATATTGCTTCTATTATATTAGTCTTTCCTTGAGCATTTTCTCCATAAAAAACATTAATATTTCTATTAAATTCAATTTCTTGCTCTTCATAATTTCTGAAATTTTTTATTTTTAACCTATTTATCCACATATTATTCTCCATTTGTGCATATTTTGCCATTTGCATATTAAAATCTATTTTTTACTATTTTTTTCTAATTTTTACTATTTTTTACTATTTTTTATGTTTTTTTATTTTATTTTTTATTTATTAATATAATTTATTATCTTTTTTTTAAAATCGTCTTATTTTGGATTCTCGTGCGTCGTTTTTTTTATGTATTTTTTATTTTTTCAAACTATTTTTTTCTATTTTATTCTTTTTTTTTCTATTTTTTACTATTTTTTTCTAATTTATTCTAACTAATAAAAAATATTCTTTAAAATATTCTTTTCCACAATTAATTAATAAAATGTGGAAAAGTTTTTTTATTTTTTAAAAGTATAAAGTTAGAAAATTTATTTTTCTTTACTTTATACTTTTTTATTACTCTTCTTTTAGTCTTATTGGTAAAATCATATATACATACTCTTCATTGTTTTCAACAGACTTTATTAAACATGGTGAAATGTTAGTTCCAAACTCAATATATACTTCCTCGTCTTCAATTGACTTTAATGCATCTAAAAAATATTTAGGATTAAATCCTGCTTCTAAATTCTTTCCTTCAGTTGAAACATATAGTTCCTCTTTTGCATCTCCAGTTTGATTTGTACAAGATATAATAACTTTGCCTATATCAACATTTATTTTTACTGGATATTTTTTTTCTTTTTCTACAGTTGAAGCTGAAATTAAACTAATTCTTTCAAAACTTCCTTGAATATTATTTTTATTAACTTTTATTCTAGTTTCCCAATTACTTGGAATAACATTTTTATAATTTAAAAATTCTCCGTCTAAAATTCTTGTTACTATTTTGCAATTATCCATTTCAAAAAGGGCTTGGTTTTTGGCAACTCCTATTTTTACAGTTTCAAATGAATCAGTTAATATCTTATTTACCTCATTTAATGTTTTTCCTGGTATAACTGCACTAAAATTATTAGATTTTTTACTCAAATATATTGTTCTTAAAGCCAACCTAAATCCATCAACAGCAACTAAATTTAATTTATTATTTTCTACTTCAAACAAACAACCAGTAAAAATAGGTCTACTTTCTTCCATACTTACTGAAAATATTGTTTTTCTTATAATACTTCTTAAATTGTTTTGTTCAAGTTCTATAGAATTTTCTACTTCTATTTTTGGTAACTCTGGAAATTCTTCTGGATTCATTGTTGCTAATTTATATAAAGATCCTTCACATTCTATTTCTAATAAATTTTTGTCATTTATAGAAATATGTATTTCATTATCTGGTAATTTTCTTATTATTTCACTAAACATTATGGCATTTACTACTGTACTTCCTTGTTCTTTTACTTCACATTCCATAATGTATTCTATTCCTATTTCTAAATCATAAGTTGTTAATTTTATTTCATTATCATTTGTTTGAATAAGTATTCCTTCAAGTATAGGCATTGTAGTTTTTGAAGCTACAGCTTTTACTACGGAATTAATAGCTTTAAGGATTTTATCCTTATAACATATTATTTTCATCTTGGCTCCTCCTTTATAAATAATATAATATTTTTAGTAGTAATAGTATTAGGTACTGTTGAAACTGTGGAAAACCATGTGGAAATTTAGAAACCCTAGTAAAAATTGTGTGTATAATCTTGTGGAAAAGAATAAAATTAATCCACAATAAAAAATTCAATTTGTTGAAAACTTATATGTTCACATCTTTTTAACACACTTTCAACTATACCTTGTGGATATCTAATGTACTTGTTCCGTAAGAAAAGAAACGGTTATATTTTCCAAACAATAATTTTTCCAAACATAAATTTTAAAAATTATTTAAAAAAGTTTTTATAATTATTGTTTGCCATTTATGATTATGTTTTTAACACTATCCACAATTAATTTTGTATTTGTTTTTTCTTTTATTTCTTTTTCTATTTTTCTATAAGCATGCATTACTGTTGAGTGGTCCCTATTGCCAAAGTCTTCTCCTATCTTAGGAAACGACATATTAGCAACTTCTCTGCAAAGGTACATTGCAATTTGTCTTGGAAAAGCAATATCATTAGATCTTTTATTACCAGCTAAGTCATCTTTATTAATATTAAAATATTTAGCTACTGTTTCTTGAATAAATTCACATGAAATAACTTTTTCGCTTTCCACTTTAAATTCATTTATTATTTTTTCTGCTAATTCTATTGTTATTGGAGTATGTATAAGTGAAGCTCTTGCAACAATCTTATTAAAAACCCCTTCCAACTCTCTTATGTTTGAATCTATTTTGTTTGCAATGTTAGAAAGAATAAAATCATCTATTATGATATTCTCATCTTGAGCCTTTTTTCTTAAAATTGCTAAACGAGTTTCATAGTCTGGACAAGAAATGTCTGCTAAAAGTCCCCATTCAAACCTTGATTTTAATCTGTCTTCTAAAAAGGGAATATCTCTAGGTGGTTTATCACTAGAAATAATAATTTGTTTTCCATCTTCATATAAAGCATTAAATGTGTGGAAAAATTCCTCTTGAACACGTTCTTTTCCTGCAATGAATTGGATATCGTCTATTAAAAGTACGTCTATGTTTCTATATTTATTTCTGAAAAATTCATTTTTGTTGTCTTTAATCGCATTAATTAATTGATTTGTAAATTTCTCAGATGTAACATATAAAACATTTGTATTTCTGTCGTTTTCTAAAATTTGATTTCCAATTGCATGCATTAAGTGAGTTTTTCCAAGACCTACTCCCCCATATAAAAATAAAGGATTGTAAGATTTACCAGGGGCATTTCCAACGGCTAAAGCTGCTGCGTGAGCAAAACGGTTGTTATTTCCTACAACGAATGTTTCAAAAGTGTATTTCGAGTTTAATGTAGCTCTATTAGTAGCAGACTCAGGATCTGTATTTGAAGAGTCATTACTAGAAATAACCTTTTCAGAAACTTGTTCTTTTGATAAATCTATAACAGAAAAAGTCCAATCCTTATTTGTTATAAAACGAAAAGTATTAATTAATAAACTAGAATATTTATTTTCAATCATATCTTTTTGGAATTCAGAATTTGCAGTTAATACAATATGATCTTTTTCAATACTTTGTATTTCTAATGATTTAAACCATGTATCAAAAGAAATTGGAGTAACTTCTTGTTTTAGTAATTCTTTTGCTTTGTTTAATAATTCATCTTTATTGATACTCATTTTCATCTTCCTTTCAAACAAAAAGTTGTCCACAAACTTATCCACAAGTGTTGATAAATTTGTAATATTTTTGTAAAATAACGCTAATTTTTACAAACAAGTATTTTGTATATTTGCCTGAAAAAATAAGCTTTATTTTCTATTTTCATATAATAACAAATTAATATATAATAAGTCAAGATGATTGTGGAAAAAAAAATAAAATTGTGGAAAAGAGCTTAAAAAATTGTGGAAAACAGAGTGAATTTTACAAAAATATTACAAAAAACGACCTAAAAAAGTTACATAATGCATAAAAAAAGCACAAAAATTCAAAAAAAATCGTAAAAAGTAAAAACGCTAAACAGTGTAAATCCTTAGTAAAAATTACAAAAAAAATTAAAAACCGCTTGACATTTAGTACCAACTTACGATATAATCGATATACTTGTTATTTTATGGAAAATAATTTGTAAAATTATATATAAAACAAATATAGGAGGTGCAATAATGAAAAGAACATTTCAACCAAAAAATAGACAAGAAAAGAAAGAACATGGTTTTATGAAAAGAATGAAAACAGCAGCAGGAAGAAAAGTTTTAAAAGCAAGAAGAGCTAAAGGAAGAAAAAAATTAACTGCATAAAATCTAAAAGGCCACGAAAAAGTGAGCCTTTTGAAGGCTTCTTTCATTATAACCCCTGAAATGGAAGGGAAGAAAAATAGTGAAAACAACAAAAATGTTAAAAAAGAATTATGAATTTAGAAAAGTCTTATCAAAAGGAAAATACTATGCAGGTAGAAATATAGAAGTTTTTATCCAAAAAAACAACAAGAAAAATAATTATATCGGATTAGCTATTAGTACTAAAGTTGCAAAAGCTGTAACTAGGAACAAAATAAAAAGGCTAATAAGAGAAAATTATAAAGAATTCGAAGAAAATTTAGATAATGGATACAATATAGTTTTTTTATGGAGAAAACAAAGTTCTACTGAAAATGCAAGATATAACAAAATAAAATTAGACTTTTTAGAAATTTTTAATAAAGCAAATATAATAAAAAAATAGGGAAAATAATATGAAAAAAATACTTATTTGGCTAATAAATTGGTATCAAAAACATATCTCTTTATGGCTTGAAAGTAAAAATATTCATTGCAAATATTATCCAAGTTGTTCCAATTATACAAAACAAGCAATTGAAAAATATGGAACATTAAAAGGGACAAGACTAGGGATTGTTAGAATTCTTAAGTGTAATCCTTTTTCTAAAGGTGGATATGATCCATTAAAATAATATGGAGGAATAGAGGTTTATGTTCAATTTTTTTGCAAACCTATTTGGATACGTATTAAATTTTTTATATAATTTTTTCAATAATTATGGAATTGCAATAATTTTATTTACAATTTTAGTAAAATTAGCAATGCTGCCATTATCAATAAAACAGCAAAAAACAATGAAAAAAAGTGCTAAATTACAAGAAAAAGTAAAGGTATTGCAATTTAAATACAAAAATGATCCAGAAAAAATGAATCAAGAAATGATGAATTTATATAAATCAGAAAATATGAGTCCATTTAGCGGATGCTTAAGTACAATAATACAATTAGTATTATTATTATCAATTTTCTATTTAGTAAGAAGCCCTTTAACTTTTATGAAAAAAGTTGATGCTGATACAATAAATAATTATGTATCAACAATAAAAGAAGAAGGGAAAACAGTAAGTCAAAATTATCCAGAAATAGATATAATAAGAGAAAAAGGACAACAAGATGAAAAGGTATACATTAATACTGAATTTTTAGGTTTAGACTTAAGTGAAATACCACAACAAGATATGCTAAATTACAAAGTATGGGTAATACCAGTTTTATATATTATTTCATCTTTTATATCAATAAAACTTACAACAAAAATGCAAGAAAATAAAAAGAAAAAAGATAATAATATTATAGATGTAACTGATGAAACATCTGAAAATTCTGAAAATAAAGAAGAAAAAAATGAATTAGATAGTGTTATGCAAGCAAACAAAACAATGTCTTGGATGATGCCAATTTTATCAATATCAATTGCTATTATAGCACCATTAGGACTAGCACTATATTGGTTAGTTAATAATTTATTAATGATTGGTGAAAGAATAATTTTAGATAAAGTTATAAAAACTGAGGAGGAATAACATAATGGCTAAAAGTATTATTTCTGAGGGAAAAACAACAAATGAAGCTATAGAAAAAGGATTACAACAATTAAATGTATCTAAAAATATGGTTGATATTAAAGTGTTGGAAAATGAAGAAAAAAGAAGCTTTTTTAGTATATTAGCTCCTAGAATTGTTAAAGTTGAATTAACATTAAAAGAAGAAATTAAAAAAACTGAAAACAAAAAAATTATAGAGTTATCAAAAGAAGAACAAGAAACAGCCAAACGAAATATAGAGTCATTTTTAAATATATTTCTACCACAATTGCAAGAAGGTATAGAATATAGTATAGAAACAGGAAAAGAACAAATAAATGTTAGCATAAATAATAAAAATTTAGGTTTTTTAATAGGGTATAGAGGAGAAACCTTATATTCATTACAAAATATTTTATCTGCAATAGCAGGAAAAAATATAAACAACAAAGTAAGAGTAATTTTGGATATAGAGGGTTATAAAGAAAAACGAGAAAAAACATTAAAAGAGTTAGCAAATAAAGTTGCCAAAACAGTAATAAATACAAAAAAATCAATAACTTTAGAGCCAATGAAACCATACGAAAGAAAGATAATTCATAGTCAATTACAAAACAATAATAAAGTTGAAACAACAAGTATTGGAGAAGAACCTAGAAGAAGAATAGTGGTTTCTTTAAAAAAATAATAATTATAAAATCGGAGGTCAAAGGTCGGATTTTACTTTAATAGTAATTTATCGATTTTTGACCTTTTTTAATTATAAAAAGTTACATAAAATGGAGGAAAATAAATGAGTACAATAGCTTCAATATCTACGGCTCCGCGGAATTGGTGGAATTGGAATAATAAGATTAAGCGGTAGCGAAACATTTAAAATATTAAATAAAATATTTAAACCAAAGAATTATGAAACAATAGAAAACATAAAAGGATATACTATAAAATATGGTCATATTGTTGAAAATAACAGCATAATAGACGAGGTGTTAGTATCTTATTTTAAAGCACCAAAAAGTTATACAACAGAAGATATGTGTGAAATAAATTCACATGGAGGAATAATAATTGTAAAAAAAATATTAGAATTATGTTTAAAAAATGGTGCTAAATTAGCTGAACCAGGGGAATTTACTAAAAGGGCATTTTTAAATGGTAGAATAGACCTATTACAAGCAGAATCAGTTATAGATATAATAAATTCAAAATCTGAAAAAGAAGCTAGAACTGGAATTAAACAACTAGAGGGTCAACTTTCAAAGAAAATAAACGAAATAAAACAAGAAATATTGGATGTAATGGTAAATGTAGAAGTATCTATCGATTATCCAGAATATGATGTAGAAGATGTTACAAATAATCAAATAATGAATATGTTAAATAGTATAGAAAGTAAATTAACTAAACTAGAAAAAAGCTTTGATGATGGGAAAATTATAAAAAACGGAATAAAAACAGCTATTATAGGTAAGCCAAACGCAGGAAAATCTTCGTTATTAAATGCTATTTTAAATGAGGACAGAGCAATTGTAACAGATATAGAAGGAACAACAAGAGATACAATAGAAGAATTTGTAAATATAAATGGAATTCCTTTAAAAGTTATAGATACAGCAGGGATAAGAAAAGCTACAGACGAGGTAGAAAGAATAGGAATAGAAAAGTCTAGGGAAATAGCCAATAGCGCTGATTTAGTAATTGCAATAATCGATGCCTCAAAAGAATTAACAAAAGAAGATGAGGAAATACTTGAAATAGTAAAAAATAAAAAATCAATAATTATATTAAATAAAATAGACCTAAAACAGAAAATAACTAAAGATAATCCATATTTATTAGAAGCTAGTAAAGACATTATAGAATTATCAACAATAACTAATGTAGGGTTAGATGAGTTGTATGAAAAAATAACACAATTATTTAATTTAAATCAAATTAATTTGGATAATGAAATATTAATAACAAATGTAAGACATAAAAATTTAATTTCTAAATCAGTACATGATATAGAAAAGACAAAACAAACAATTAATGATAATATGCCAACAGATATAATAGCAATATTTATAAAAGAGATTTTAGAAGATTTAGGACAGATTACAGGAGAAGAAATAACAGAAGATATTATTAATGAAATTTTTGCAAAGTTTTGTCTAGGAAAATAACATTAAAATGACACACGAAAATCAAAAATAACAAGTTTTATAACAAACAATGAATAATTTTATAAATTAAAAGAAAAAGACGTTATAAGGCAAAATAAAAGCAAAAATATTATAATTAACATAATGTAGGTATAAAAATACAAAAAGTAAAATTAAACTTATAAAGTTGGGAAAACAAAATTTTCTGTTTCACATAGAAAAAAAGAAAAGAGGTAGTAAAAAATGAAATATTATGCTGGAGATTATGATGTGGCTGTTGTAGGGGCAGGACATGCTGGATGTGAGGCAGCATTAGCAGCTGCAAGAATGGGAATGAAAACACTAATATTTTCAATAAGCTTGGAAAATATAGCAAATATGCCATGTAATCCACACATAGGTGGAAGCTCAAAAGGACACTTAGTTAGAGAAATAGATGCACTTGGTGGAGAAATGGGAAAGAACATAGATAAAACTATGATACAAATAAAAATGTTAAATACTTCTAAAGGCCCTGCTGTACATTCATTAAGAGCACAAGCCGATAGAAAAAAATATCAAACGGAAATGAAACACACATTAGAAAAACAAGAAAATCTAGAATTAAAACAAGCAGAAATAGTTAATATAAATGTAGAAGATGGAAAGGTAAAATCAATTGAAACAAATGTAGGTGCAGTATACAATGTAAAAACATTAATTTTAGCAACAGGCACATATTTAAAAGGGAAAATATTCATAGGAGAGTTTTCAGAAGAAAGTGGACCAGATGGAGTTGCAGCAGCAAATAAATTATCAGACTGTTTAAAAAATATAGGAGTAGATTTAGTTAGATTTAAGACAGGAACACCAGCAAGAATAAATAGAAGAAGTATAGATTTTAGCAAAATGGAGGTTCAAAAAGGAGATGAAACAATAGTACCATTTTCTTTTGAAGACGATATAAAAGAATTAAAACAAGTTGATTGTTATTTAACATATACAACAGAAGAAACACATAAAATAATTAGAGAAAACTTACATAGATCTCCGCTTTATGCAGGTAAAATAGAAGGAACTGGACCTAGATATTGTCCATCAATAGAGGACAAAGTAGTAAGGTTTAGTGACAAACCAAGACATCAAGCATTTGTTGAACCAGTAGGATTAGACACAGAAGAGATGTATATACAAGGAATTAGTTCTTCGTTGCCAGAAGATGTTCAAATAGCATTTTATCATACAATTCCGGGGTTAGAAAAAGCAGAATTCACAAGACCTGCATACGCAATTGAATATGATTGTATAGATCCTTCTAATATGAAATTATCTTTAGAATACAAAACAATAGAAGGATTGTTTACAGCAGGGCAAATAAATGGAACTTCAGGATATGAAGAGGCAGCATGTCAAGGATTAATAGCAGGAATAAATGCAACAAGAAAAATACAAGGAAAAGATCCAATAATATTGGACCGAACACAAGGGTATATAGGAGTTTTAATAGATGACATAGTAACAAAAGGAACAAACGAACCATATAGAATGATGACTTCAAGAGCTGAATATAGATTGCTTTTAAGACAAGACAATGCAGATTTAAGATTAACAGACATTGGACATGAAATTGGTTTGATTTCTGACGAAAGATATAAGATGTTCGACATGAAACGACAAAATATTGAAAAAGAGAAAATAAGATTAAAAAATACAATAGTAAAACCAACAGAAGAAGTAAATAAAATATTAAGAGAAAATGGAACCACGCAATTGTCTACAGGTACAAAAATGTCTGAACTATTGAAAAGAACAGAACTAAATTATGAAAAATTAAAGCCAATAGACGAAAACAGACCTGAATTAACTATGCAAGAAAAAGAAGAAGTTGAGATACAAATAAAATACGAAGGCTATATAAAAATGCAAGAAGAGCAAGTAAAGAAATTTAGAAAACTTGAAGAAAAAATATTACCAGAAAATATAGATTACGAGCAAATAAAAGGAATTAGTCTAGAGGGAAGACAAAAACTAAATAAATTCAAACCAAATTCAATAGGACAAGCTTCAAGAATATCAGGTGTTTCACCTGCAGATATATCAGTTTTATTAATACATTTACAAATGCAAAACAGAGAATAAGGAGAATGGTATGGAAAAACAAGAATTTTATAAATTAATGAGAGAGTATTGTGAAAAATTAAATATAATGTTGAATGAAAAACAATTAGACAAGTTTTATTTATATATGGAGTTATTAATACAATGGAATGAGAAAATTAATTTAACGGCAATAACAGAACCTAAAGAGATAATATTAAAACACTTTGTTGATTCAATGACAATTAATAAGTATATAGGAAAAGACGAATCATTGGTTGATGTAGGAACAGGGGCAGGATTTCCAGGAATACCATTAAAAATAATAAGAGATGATATAAATGTAGTTCTAGTAGATTCATTAAATAAAAGAATAAACTTTTTAAATGAAATAATTAAAAAGTTAAATCTAAACAAAATTAAAACAGTTCATGCTAGAGCAGAAGAGTTTGGAAGAATGCAAGAATATAGAGAGAAATTCGACAATGTAACATCAAGGGCAGTAGCAAATTTAGCAACACTTTCTGAATATTTAATGCCATTAACAAATATAAATGGAAAATGCATATGCATGAAAGGATCTGAAGTTAAAGAAGAAATAGATAATGGCAAAAATGCAATAAAAATACTTGGGGGGAAAATAGAAAATATAGATACATTTAAATTGCCAAATAGCGATATAAATAGAAATGTAATCATAATAAAAAAGGTACAAAAAACAGATAAAAAATACCCAAGAAAGCCAGGTACACCAAGTAAAGAACCAATAAAGTAAAAAAGACAAATATTTTGTCTTTTTTTATTGACTTTTTTAAAATAGTTTTATATTATATATAATATAAAAAATTAACAAAAATGGGGGCAATCAAAGTGTGTAAAATAATATCAGTAGCAAATCAAAAAGGTGGAGTAGGGAAAACAACAACAACAGTAAATCTAAGTACAATATTAGCTAAAAAAGGAAAAAAAGTACTATTAATTGATGCCGATCCACAAGGAAACGCAACAAGTGGATTAGGAGTAGAAAAAGAAGTCGAACTATCAATTTATGACATTTTAGTAAATGAAACAAAAATGCAAGATGCGTGCGTAGCAACAAGTATAAAAAATTTATATGTATGCCCATCAAACATAAGTTTGGCTGGTGCGGAAGTTGAGTTAGTTTCTATGATGTCTAGAGAGCAAAGGCTAAAAGAAAAATTAGAAGAAGTAAAAGAACAATATGACTATATATTAATAGATTGTCCACCATCATTAGGACTAATAACATTAAATGCTTTTACAGCTTCAAATAGTGTTTTAATTCCTGTACAATGTGAGTACTTTGCATTAGAAGGACTAGGACAATTATTAAACACAGTAAATTTAGTAAAAAAACATCTAAATAAAGAAATAGAAGTTGAAGGAGCACTACTTACTATGTATGACATAAGAACTAACCTTTCAAATCAAGTTGTAAAAGAAGTAAAAAAATATTTTGGAGACAAAGTATACAAAACAGTAATACCAAGAAATGTAAGACTAAGTGAAGCTCCAAGTTTTGGTTTACCAATTACAATATATGATCCAAGATCAAAAGGAGCTAAAAGCTATATTAAATTTGCAAAAGAATTTTTAAATGCAAATGACGAAAGTAAAAAAGCAAAACATATGAGATAATAGGGAGGAATAACAATGCCAAAAATGACAGGATTAGGAAAAGGATTAGATGCTTTATTTGGACAAGCACCTGAAAGCCAAGAGGAAGAAATACAAGAAACAGATGTATTAAAAAATTTAAACATAAATGAAGTTGAACCAAATAGAAATCAACCAAGAAAAAGATTTGATGAAGAAGCACTAGAAGAATTGGCTGAATCAATAAAAGAATATGGATTAATTCAACCTATAATTGTATCAAAAAAAGAGGATTATTATGAAATAATTGCAGGAGAAAGAAGATGGAGAGCATCAAAATTTGCAGGTTTAAAAGAAATACCAGCAATTATTAGAGAAAATGACGAAAGAAAAAATACAGAAATAGCATTAATAGAAAACATACAAAGGGAAGATCTTAACCCATACGAAAAAGCACTAGGAATAAAAAATTTAATGACAACATATGGATTAAGACAAGAAGACATTGCCAAAAAATTAGGAAAAAGCAGAAGTGCAATAGCAAACTCTGTAAGAATATTAAACTTAGATCCAAGAGTACTAGAATTTGCAAAAGAAGGAAAATTAACAGAAGGGCACTGCAAAACATTACTATCAATAACAGATCCAGAAAAACAATATAGAATGGCTGTACAAATGATAGAAAGAGGCGCAACAGTAAGACAGCTAGAAAAAGCAGTAAAAGTAAAAACATCAAAAGAAGAACTAGAAAGAAATCATATTTTATATAAAGATATAGAAAATACATTCCAAGGATTTTTTGGAACAAAAGTAAGACTAGACGCAGGTAAAAGAAGAGGAAAAATAGTTATAGAATATAGCTCAAATGACGATTTAGAAAGAATACTAGAACTAATAAAATAATAAAAGAAAAGAGGAAAAACATGCAAGAGATATTAAACATTATAAAAAGTGATACGTTTATAATTGGATTTGTATTATTAAATTTTATTATATTTATTGGATTTATGGTTATGATAATAAAAATGACTAGATTAAGTAAAAGATATAACGAATTTATAAAAAAACTAGGAAATGGAAAAAATATAGAAGAAGATTTAGAAAATTATATGTATAGAGTAGAAAGGGTAGAAAAATATAATGCAGAATTATCACAATACTGTAAAACATTAAATGAAGACATATCAAATTGTATACAAAAAATAGGAATTGTTAGATATAATGCTTTTAAAGATACTGGTAGTGATTTAAGCTTTACTTTAGCGCTATTAAATGACAATAATGACGGTGTTGTATTAAATGGTATATATTCAAGGGAAATGTCTAATATATATGCAAAGCCAGTACAAGAAGGCAAATCTAAATACACAATATCACAAGAAGAAAAACAAGCAATAGATCAAGCAATAAACTCAAAAATTGTATATAAAATCAAATAAATTATATAGAATGAAAAAAATTTAAATTCTACTATTGACAAACGACAGTAAAGTATGCTAATATAAATACTGTCGTTAGACACGGAGAGGTGGTCGAGTTGGTTTATGGCACCAGTCTTGAAAATTGGCGTGCGTTTGTAGCGTACCGTGGGTTCGAATCCCACCCTCTCCGCCAAACTATTTTAAGTTAGATATAAAATAAAAATATCTAACTTTTATTTATAAAAATGGAGTAGTACCCAAGTGGTGAAGGGGACTGTTTGCTAAACAGTTAGGTCTCGAAAGGGGCGCGGAGGTTCGAACCCTCTCTACTCCGCCAAAATTAGTATGAAGCTTAAAAGTGTTTTATACTATTTTTTTATGTTTAAAAATTATGCTTTGAAAAGCTATTTAAATTATGAAAAATATATTATAAATATATGATATAAACTATATAATATGGAGGTATGGAAATTTTTAACAAAAGATAGAAAAGAGAAAATATTAGTAAAAACAACAAAAAGTGGCAATATTTTACACTTTTGTGAATAAATTTTTGAAATTTTATTGAAAAAAAAAAAACTATATAGTATAATAAAAGTATGTAGAGGTGGTGAATATGAGGAGTTTTAATAAAGTTATAATATACATAAGTATAGTATTTGTTATAATAAATACTTTTATATGTGTATTCAAACCTTTACCTTGTTATTCAGCATTAACAGATTTAGATGACGATCCAGATGCATTTGATCCACGTGGCTCAATATATGCTAGGCAATGGGAATATGATTCAACTGTGACTAAAGTTAAAACAATACTTGGATACATTAGGAATATAGGTGTTGCAGTTAGTGTTATATCACTTATGCTTGTAGGATTGAAATATATGCTAGGAAGTGTTGAAGAGAAAGCTAATTATAAGGAAACATTAATTCCAATAGTAATAGGTTCAATCTTAATTGCAACTGTAACTACATTGCCTTATATAATATATCAATTTACAATTGATATATTTAATAGAGGAATATAGGGGGCGATAAAGATGATAAAAAGTAAATTATATATAATCTTATCTATTATAAGTGCTGTTATTATTATATTAACTCCAATTAATTCATTAGCAACAGATAGTTTTACAAGTGATGCTGATGATTTTATTAACACAGGGAGAGAGAAGATAAAAAGTAATGATACTACAGTAGGAGGACTTGACCAAGCACAGGTAAAAGGAGTATCCGATTATATTTACAACGTGTTCTTAGGAATTGGAGTTATAGCGTCAGTTGCAATAGGATTAGTTCTAGGAATAAAATTTGTTACATCTGGGGTAGAGGAAAAAGCTAAAGTTAAAGAGGCATTAATCGCTTATTTGGTAGGATGTATGGTAATATTTGGTTCATATGGAATATGGAAATTAGCAATTGGTATATTTACAAAATTAGATTAATAGTGTTTTTTATGTTATCTCTAAAATTGATGAGATAATTATATAATATAAATATAAATAAATTTAAGGAGGAAAAGCTATGAATAAGAAAATTAAAATTATTTCTACAGTAATGTTAGCGATAATATTGATAACTATGGCTACAACAGTTTTTGCTGAGGGTATAAATCCAGGAGATTTAAAACCAAATTTAACAGTTGGAAACAATGAGAGTATAATGGGAATGGCAGGAAGAGTAATGGGGCTTATAAGAAATGCTTCTGTTATAATTGGTGTTATAATTTTAATGGTTATAGGTGTTAAATTTATGCTAGGAAGTGCTGAGGAAAAAGCTGATTATAAAAAATCTTTAGTGCCATTAGTTGTAGGTATTGTCATAGTAATGGCAGCAACATCAATAATGTCTTTCGTATTCTCAGTATTTACTACACCAGCATAATTATTGTAATAATTACATATAAAAAACAAAGAGAAGAACTAAAAACCTTATTTGCGTAAGGATATTTAAAATAGCAATGTTACAAAAATATATCTTTTTTGTAACATTGCTATTTTTAGTTAATATGAATTTACAAAAGGTAACAAAATATGCTATAATATAGTAAATAATGAGTTTTTATGAAAGTTTATAAGGAGGATATATGAATACTTATTTTATACCAAGAAATACAAAGGGTGAGAGTAAAATTTTATTAATATTTTCGACGAAAGCACTGATTTATTCAGTTGTAGGAATTATTATAGGTTTTTTGATAGGGTTTATTGTTACATTTTTTAAAACTAATTTAATAGTATTTATTATTTCTCTAATATTTGGTGTAATAGGATTTATAATAGGAACATTTAAAATACCAGATTCAAACGGACTAGAAATAACAAGAAAGGCTGGAGGCCAAGGTATTGACGAAATTATTATAAGATATATTAAATTCAAATTGAAGAAAGACAAACTATATGTAAATAACAGGGGGGTAACAAAAGATGAATAATTTAGAACAAATTATAATGACTTTGATAGTTGTATTAGGGTGTATATTATTAGGATTGATTATAGCATTAGTGATTATAAAGATGAAAAATAAAATGAGTGAGAAAAAAGACAAAGGTAATAATCAAATCTACAATGATGAAAAAAATAAAACACAAAAGGTATTAGGAAAACAATCAATATTTAATTTTTTAGAGTTTGATAAAATAGAAGATAATATGATTGTACAAGATAATGGAAAAAAATTTTTAATGGCTATACAATGTCAAGGAATAAATTACGATTTAATGTCAGAGATGGAAAAAGTATCAGTAGAAGAAGGTTTTATACAATTTTTAAACACATTAAGGTATAAAGTGCAGATTTATATTCAAACTAGAAAGGTTAATCTTGGTAGTAGTATAGAAAATTATGAAAAAAGTGTAGGGGAGATAGAACTTCAATTAAATAAAGCTGAATTAAAATATCAAGAAATGTTAAATTCAAGATCATATACCAAAAAACAACTAGAAGAAGAATTGTTTGAAGTTACTAAAATTAAGAATTTATATAATTATGGTAGAGATGTTATTCAAAATACAAAAAATATGAGTTTAAACAAAAATATATTAACTAAACAATACTATATTATAATTCCATATTATACGTCGGAATTAGAAGAAAATGATTTTGATAATGAGGAAACTAAAAATATAGCCTTTTCAGAATTATATACAAGAGCTCAATCAATTATTAGAACTTTATCTGCATGTGAAATAAAAGGTCACATTTTATCCTCTAAGGAATTAATTGATTTATTATATGTGGCGTATAATAGAGATGATTCAGAAGTTTATGGAATAGATAAATATTTATCAACACAAGCTGATTCAATATATTCTACTGCTCCTGATGTATTAGATAGAAAAATGGCAATATTAGATGAAGAGATACAAAGAAAAGCATTAGATGAAGCACAAAATAGAGCTATAGAAGCACAATCAGAAAAAGAAAAAGAGATAAGAGAAAAAGAAAAGAATAAAGATGATTATATTGATGATTTGGCTATTTATATATTACAAGAAAACGAAAAAACTATAGGGAAGGATGTTGTAGAAGAAGCGACAAAAAAAATAATGAAGAGCAAAGAAAAAAGAAAAAACAAAGGAAGGAGAGAAAAAATAAATGTGGAAGAAAAAAAATAAAAAAACTCATGTACAAGTAAATACTGAAGAAGAAAATAGTACATTTTTACAAAAAAAATCTATAAAAGATTTAATTGCTCCTTCAGGAATAGATACTTCTAATTTAGATCATATTGGAATTATTGCGAATCAAACTAAATATGCAAGAAGCTTTTTTGTATCAAGTTTGCCACGTATGTGTACTTTCCCAGAATTATTTAGGGAATTATATATGTTTGGAGATATAAATACATCTATATACATAAATCCAGTAGCAGAGTCATCATCACAAAATGAATTAAATAGAGTTATAAATGAATTAGAAACAGAAAGAATAATTGCAGAAGACAGAGGAAATATAAATAGATCTAGAATACTTGAACAAAAGAGAATGGAAACAGAAGAGTTAAGAGATGAAATTGCGTCAGGTTTTAATAAATTGTATGAAGCAACTATAATATCTACATTATTTGCTTATAATTTACAAGACTTAGACAGATATACAAAAATGTTATCTACGGAAATGTCAAAATCATTAATTGGTATAAAAACAGCGTGGGCAATGCAAGAAGATGTATTTAAAATGAACTTACCATTAATGAGAGAAAAAGTAAATAAAAAGCATACATTTGATAGAAGATCAATGGCAACAGTATTTCCTTTTACAACTGCGGAAATAGGACATTCGACAGGAATCCCATTGGGGTTTAATAAACAAACCGGAGTCCCAATATTGTTTGATAATTTCCACAATTCACTTACTAATTATAATATGGTTATATTTGCTAAGTCTGGTGCTGGAAAATCAGTTACAATGAAAACATTGATATCAAGATCTGCTGTTCTAATGGGAGTAGAAAGTTTAGCTTTAGATGCAGAGGGAGAGTATACAGTAGTTGCTGAAAGTTTAGGTGGAATTAATGTAGTTCTTAGTCCAAATTCAAAAACTGTTATAAATGTTTTTGATATAGAAACAGAATTGGTGAAGGATGAAATTACTGGAAGAGAGAGAAGAGTTTTAAATGTAGAAAGTAAAGTAGAGGACGTTACTCAAGCACTAATAACTATGGCAAAAGGAAGTACTAAAAGTTCAGAAGTAAATGAATTAACAAAGCAAATTATCGCTGAAGTAGTATCAGAAGAATATGAAAGAGTTGGAATTAATAGCGATCCTAATAGTTTATATGAAGTTAGAAATCCATTAACAATTTCAAATGAATTAGGAAGGGTAAAAAAGAATATGCCAACAATTGGAAGTTGGTATAAAAGTTTGGAAGTTAAAGCAAAACAAAATAAGAATCCAGACTATCAGTTTCAATATAGTTACTTACTAAAAGTAATGAAACAATATATAAGAGAATATGATGGGCAAATGGCATATTTTGATGGACAATCAACATTTGAATTGTTGGATGGAGCACCATTTATAAATTTGGATATTTCGCAGTTGGAAGAAAGATTTGCAAGACCACTTGCTCAACAAATATTATTATCATGGATATGGGAAAAATATGTAAAAAAGAATAGTGAAGATAGAACAAAAGCAAGAAGAAAAAGAGTTCTTGTAGATGAGGCTTGGATGTTACTTCCATACCCAGAAGCCGTAAGCTTTTTAAATACAATGGCACGTCGTGCAAGAAAAAGAAATGTTTCATTAGCAATTATATCACAAAGATTTCAAGATTTTTATGAAAGACCCGAAGTGCAAGCTGTTTTAACTTCATCTGATACTAAATTATTTTTAGCACAAGATAAATCAGAAATACAATATTTAAAAGAAGTTTTTAAATTAAGTGAAGGAGAGGCAGGATTTTTAGTAACTTGTTTAAAAGGAGAAGGGTTATTAAAAGTTGGTTCAGAGACTGCTATAATACAAATACAACCTACTGCAAAAGAATTTGAGTTTGTTGAAACAAATTTAAATAAATTAGTAGCAAAAGAAAAAAATGAGTTAGAAGAGTATTAAAAATATAATGTTATGGAGATGAGGAAATGATAGAGTTTACAAAGAGAACCATAAAAAAAATAATTGTATCTTTGGTAATATTTATGACAATTACTAATTATATAATGCCTAAATTTGTTTTTGCAGATAAAGATGAATCAAACGGAGGCGGTGGTGTATTATTAGAACCAGTTTTTGATTTAATAAAATTTGTTGACGATACTATACTTCAAGTATTACAGGATAGTTTTATTGCTAATGAAAAAGTTGTTATTGAAGGGGAAACAGCTGGAGATTTTGAAAGAGTCATGAAGGGAGTAAAAACAGTTTTAATTGGAACGGCATGTATTGTAACAGCGGGGGTAATAGAATATTTTTCAGGAGGACTGGGAACTTCGATAGCAGGAGCTTTATTAAGTTCAGGATTAGGAGCAATTGCTACAGCTTTTTCGGTTGGTGGAGCTATAGGTATTGTATGTGGGTCATATACTGCGATTGATGCTTGTACAGGTGACTTTGATATACCTAATATAGTATATACACCATATGCAATATTTTCGGGTCAAATACCTTTGTTGAAAGCAGACTTTATAGATGATAAAAATGGGGAGATAATGTATGAAGTTTGTTTAAGTGATGGGACAAGTAGCTTTATTAAGGCTAAGGATAAAAATGAAGCAGAGGAAAAAGCTAATAAGGCATTACAAATAGCAATTAACACGGCAGAAAAAGAAGGAGAGAATGCAACTGGTATAGATTCATCAGCATTGGGGGAATTAGATGAAAATGATTATCCTGAAGAATGGTTAGCACTTAGAATTTGGGAGTTTATAGAGTGCTCAAATATATTTATGAATGAAAAGGGAAGTTATAGTTTAGAACAAGTGAATAAATTAAATGAAAGAGCAAAGAATGTTTTAAACAGTATAAATTCTTTAGAATATGAAGGAAAAGAATATAAAAACTTTAATGTGGAGCAAATATATAGCGATGAAATGATTGGCTATGATAATATGGGACTTTTAGGGGATGATAAGATAAAAAATACACAAGTAAAAGTCAATGATGTCACAAAGTATATTACTGATTTATATATGTATTATACGGCATTAGAAGACATAGTGGGAGAAGAACCTAAAGTATATCTTACAAAAGGTATTATAGATGAAAAATATATAGGACCGTTACCTTCCGTTGTAAAAGAAAAGGGAGACAAAACTAAGAATTTACTTTTTGACACGAATAAAAAAATAGAAGATGTTAAAGAAAGAATGACATCAGGTGACATTCTTAGGGATACTATTGCTGGGTGGTATGTAACGTTAAGAACCATAGCATCAGTAGGTTTATTGAGTGTATTGGTATATATAGGAATAAGAATATTATTGACAGCATCAGCGGAAGATAAGGCAAAATATAAAAAGTTATTTACAGATTGGTTTGTTGCACTGTGTTTAATATTTGTATTACACTATATTATGTCATTTGCAATGAAAATTACTGGAAAACTTCAAGAAATATTTATAAATAATAGTACTGAAACAATAATAGCAGATTTGCCAGAAACATTAAAGGTAGATTTGAATGGAGATGGAGGCAGAGAAGAGTTAGAAAAAGGAAAAATATATGCAGGTAGGGATATTGTTGGAAATATGAACGAATTAACTGGGGAAGATTCAGAAAAAATTAATTCAAGAGCATATTTGGTAACTAACTTTATAGGATATATGAGAGTAGGAGTGAATTTATATAATGCAGATGCTAAACAAGCGTGGAGTTGTTTGATGATATATACTATTCTTGTGATATTTATTGTAGTTTTTACATACCAATATTTAAAAAGGGTATTTATATTAGCATTTTTAACTATGATTTCTCCATTAGTAGCATTGACATATCCGATAGATAAAATTAAAGATGGAAGTGCACAAGCCTTTAATTTTTGGTTAAGAGAATATATTTTTAATTCATTAATACCAATTATACATTTATTAATTTACACTATAGCTATAAGTGCTGTTAAAGAATTAGCAATATCACACCCTGTTTATGCATTAGTAGCATTAGGATCAATTATTCCTATGGAAAAATTGGTAAGAAAGATGTTCGGATTTGAAAAAGCCGGAACAGTAGGAACTTTTGCTACAGCTGCTGGTGCAGGAATGTTAATGAATGGATTAAAAGGAATTACAAGAGTAATTGGTGGAGGAAGACCAAAGCCACCGGCTAAAGGAGGAGGCAGTTCTAAAGAAAAGATGCCTAATATATGGACACATAAAAATGACAATAAGGCTGGACTTGATGATATGTTATTAGGAGAAGAAGGTATTGACAATGCAGCAGAGACATTAAGTAATGTATCTTCTAGTACTGTCGGGGCTAATTCAAGTAAAGGAGCAACATCAAAAGTTACTTCAAACACTTCAAGTAAAGGAAATGTGGCACAAGTAAATACTGTTAGGAAAAAACCTAATGTTGTGTCTAGAGCTAGCTCAAAGATAAAAACTAAATCATTAGGAACGTCTAATGCAGAAGGACAAAATACAAAGATAAATAATCTAAAGTCAGGCTTCAAAACTTTTAAAAGAAGATCTTTGTCTGGGGTTAAAGCTATGGGTAGTCAATTTTATACAAGGAATTTAAAGGGTAGAAATCCAATTAGAACAATAGGAAAATTAGGAGCAACAGCTGCAGGAGCTGCTGTTGGAGCAGGGATTGGATTGACATTAGGAGTGGCAACTGGAGATCCAAGTAAAGTTGCTACGTTTGCAGGTGCAGGTGCTACGGCATTAGGAGGAGCTGCTGGTAATTTGTACGATAAGGGCTATGGCGCTGCTGAAGACTACTTAGATACATATAGTAATGCATATCATTATGATGATGAGGAATACTGGAATAAACAAAGAGTAAATGAGTTTAATTCAGATAGTAACAATATGACAGAATTAAGAAATAGATATAGTGGTAAAGAAATGAAATATATAAAAGAAAATATTATCCCAACGGTTGTTGGAGAAGAAGGAATAAATGATATTTCTGACATATGCGCTATTTCGGATATGGTAATGAAAGATGGAATGAATTTAGATGAATCTGTAGCTATAGCGAAGGCGTCTAATAAAGTGGGAAGTTTAAGCTCTGCAAAGGCTAAAAAGGAAGCGATGGATACTATATCACAAAACTATGCGAAAAAATTAGGTATTTCTGATATAAGAATGCAGGTTGAATCTGAGATAAAGAAATTAAATCAACCTCAAAAACCAAAAGATATACCTGCAAGTGCAAATAGAAAAGTAAGAAACAAATATAAATTGGATATGAAAGAATATGAGAAACAGAAGAATGCTTATGATAAACAAGTAGAAGAAATAGAAAGACCATTAAGAGAGAGAGAAAGAATGGTAAAAGACTTAACAACTCAACATACAAACAAGATAAGTTCATACCAAAAAAGGAAAAAATAATATTCTATAGGAGAGAATATAAATGATACATAAAATATTGGTGTATTTTCATGAAAATAGATATAGAATACTTATGATAATTGCGGGAATTGTAATTTTTCTATTATTAATTCATGGATTAAATGCAATAGTAATTAATAACAATAAAAAATTAGCAGAAAATATGGCTAATTCATATAAAGATAACAATATCAATAATAGTAGTAGTAATAGTAGTTCTACTACTATTATTGAAAATACAAGTTTTAGTATTTCTAATAGTACATCTTCTGGAAAACAATTACAGTCTGAGCAGGAAATTATTGAACAATTTTTAACATATTGTAATGAAAATCAAATCGAAAAGGCATATAAATTACTATCAGAAGACTGTAAAGAAGAGTTATATAGTACTATAAGTAAATTTAGGGAAAATTATTATAATGTTAAATTTCAAGAAAAATTAAATTTTGAAGTTAATACTTGGGACGAAAATACGTATAAAATAAATATGACACAAGATATATTATCAACTGGAAAAGTATCAGGAGACAGCACTAAAAGGCAAGAGTATATAACAGTTGTAAAAGAATCTGAAGGGTATAAATTAAATATTAATAATTATATAGGAAAAGTTAATATTAATAGGGAGTCAGAAAGTGAAAACGTAAAAGTAACAGTAAAATATAAAAAAGTTTATAAAGATTATGAGGAGTATACAATACTAGTTAATAATAAATCCACAAATAATGTTTTATTAAATGAATTGAAAGATTTAAAGACTATATGTATAGTAAATAATAAAGGAATAAAGAATAATGCAGCAATGAGTGAGATTATTCAAAGTCAAATATATGTTAAACCAGGAGAAATTAAAGAGGCTAATATAAAATTTTACAAAAATTATAAATCTAATAATATTGTAAAAAGTTTTAAGTTAGATAATATTATTTTAAATTGTGATAATATAGAAAATAGTAAAAAGACTAATATAGATATTGATCTATAAATATAGCAAGAATGAAGGTGAAAATATGGAAGAGGATAATGGACAGAAGGCAAAAAATTATATTAAAGGTTTTTCAAAAAAGATTGTATCAAGTCGAAAATTTATAATTATAATAATAGTTATTTTATTAATATTTTTTTGTATACAAGCTACTTATGTAATAAAAATAGATGACAGTGCATTTAAAGAGGGAGATATGAAAAATGTACCATATGTAACCCAAAAAAAAATAACTGATAGCATAGGAGGAAATAATATTACTAGCGTAGATGGAAAATATTCATTAGGTAAAGATTTAGATACAGTAGTTGATGAACTTTTAAGTCAATTAAAAGAGAATGGCGGAAGAATAGATGAATATATAGATAAGGACAGACAAAAAAAATATATAAAATGCTTCATTCAAGCTGAAATTGCTACATTATATCCAGATATAAGTGGAAGAACTCCAGATGAAACCAAAAAGATTATTGGAAATGACGATTATAAAGAGTTACAAGGTAGAATATACATATATAGAAAAGATGAAAATGGTAATGAACAGTTAATGAGATATATTTCTAATTCAGAATTTAATAATAAAGTTACAAATAATGATGTAAGTATTAAACAATGCTATACACTTAATGAGAATAATGAATTATTAGTTGCTTCAGTATCATATAATACAAATAATAGAGGAGAAAGAGTTGCTGTAGTTTCAATTGACAAATCTCCTATGAACTATCAAGAAGAATTAAAAGCATATTCTATGCCATTTAGCTATTTATGGGCATTATTGGTAATGAGCGATGATCAAGATTTCGTTTATAAGTTGGCACAGTTGGGAAGGGATAGTGAAGTAAGAATAACTGTATATGACAATTGGAATAAAATAACAACAGTTATAGATGATACAACTAATACTACAAAAGAGACAGTTGCACAAAATTGGAAAGTAAATAAAAGTGGAATTGAAAGGTATGGAGAAGATACAGTATCATCTAATACAAATGATACGACAGTTACATCAAATACTATTGTTGAAAATAGTACAATTAGCAAAGGTGTTACTTATGCGGATACATGGATTGCTAAATATGAAAAATTATATTATAGAATGAAGAAAGAGCCTAAAATCACAGAAAATACCAATGAATTAGATGATTTTGATAATAGCAATAAGTTAGTAAATAGTTATCAAACTGAAAAGAATGATAAAAATGAATACCAAGTAATATATGAGTACGAACGAGTAAATAGCCATAAAGTTAAAACTATATGTACTACTGAAAGTGTTGAATATAAAGAAAACGATGCAAAAATTCAAGAGAAAACGGATAAAGATAAAGATACACCAGATAATTTTGTAAAACTGTTAGATAGGTTTAATAAGGCAAAAAAGAATTTGTTTAGTTGTACTTCATGGTTATTTGAAACGTTAGAGAGCAATGAAAAGACTGAAGATTTGGTTTATACTACAAAATATTTATTCTATAAATCTAGTGGGACAAGTTATGGTGTTACCGAATTTGATTCCAGTAAATTTGAGATTAAGAATCTTTCTAATGTAACAGAGTTAGTAGGAAATACTGTTAAAGATAAGGTATGGTTTGCATTGAAGGACTTAGGGTATAGTGATTATGCTGTAGCTGGAGTAATGGGAAATATACATGCAGAATCAGGATTTAATGTAGGCAGCATAGAATATGATACAGGAGTAGGTGCAGGATTATGTCAATGGTCATATGGAAGAAGAGATGCATTGGAAGCTTATGCTAAATCTAAAGGAAAAAATTGGGATAGTGAAGATATTCAAGTTGAATTTTTAATTGGAGAGCTTACGCCTGGAGGTGGTGCGGATGGATTTGCTACATATAATTTAATGGCTAATAATGGTTATTCTGTAAGTGATTGGGAGGATGCTAAAAGTATAGAGGATGCAACAGAGGCATTTATGTGGTTATTTGAAAGACCAGGAGTTCCTAGATTAGATGAGAGAATATCAGCAGCTAAAGAATATTATAATACTTTTAAAGGAAAGAGTAAGCCTTCTGGAAATAAAGAGCTTGTAGATGATGGAGATGGATATACCCAAATTTATTGTTCTAGTTCAGGAAAAAGATATAAAGAATATAAGCAATTTGAGGGAAGCTATAGTACTTTGTCATATTTAGGGTATGGTTCAATAAGTAGTGCTGGATGCTCTATTACTGCTATATCAACAGTATTAACTGGATATGGAGTTAATGTGACGCCGGGAGACTTAAGGGATAGTGATATTTTACCAGCTCATTTTATAAATAGGGGGGTTTCATGCACTAAAGCTCCACCTGATGTTAGTAGAATTGTTAAAAATCTTAGGGAAGGTAAAGCTATGGTTGCATCTATTGCAGGAGAATTAAAAGTAGAAGGAGCAAGTAAATATTATTCAGAGCACTATATTGCTTTATTAGATATTGATTCTACTGGAAATAAGGTATATGTATCTGATCCAGGAAGTAATTCAACTAATGGATGGGCAAATTTAAACGATATAATAAGTATTGTTGATTATGGTGGAATACTATATACAGGAGAATAAATAATAAAGGAATGATTTGGTTGAAAAAGTTAAAGATAATTATATGTTTGTTAACTGTTGTAATTATAATTTTAATAGCTGGTTTAATGTGTATAAAGAAAACTTCCAATAAAGGTGATGATGTATTAAATAAAGATAAAATTACAATCGAGAAACCAGAAGTTGAAGAAGATGATGTAAGTATAACTGACTTTATGAAAATTGAAAAATGTGTACAATCTTATTTAGATTATTGTAATATAAATAATTCTAGTTACTATACAATCGACAATAGTGGTAATAAAATTAGAAGTGTAGAAGATGATGATGTAAAAAGAATTATATATAATCTACTTAGTGAAAATTATATTAATAATAATAATATAACTTTAAATAATTTATATAAATTTATTGATAATATTGAAGAAAAACAAATTTATAATGTATTGGATATAAAAAAAGTTAAGAATCAAGATTCAAATCAATATATAATATATGGATTTTTACAAAATATAGAAAATAAATTTGTAGGGTATAAATATATCATTGTGAATTTGGATGAAGCTAATAATTGTTTTTCGATAGAACCTATTAATAAAAAATACGATAATATAAAAGAGATAAATGTTGAAAATGTAAAAATTGAGAAAAATGTAAATAATCATATGCCTAAAGTTAAAGTTACATCAGAATCTATGGCGAATGAGTACTTTCAATTATTGAAAAGAATTATGCTATCAAATCCAGAGGAAGCATATAAAATTCTAGATAAGGAATATAGAGAAAAGCGATTTAAAAATAGTGAAAATTTTAAAAAATATATTAAAGAAAATAAAGAAGATATATTAAAAATGACATTAAGCAAGTATTTGGTTAATGTAAAAGATGATTATAAAGAATATATATGTCAAGACAGATATAAAAACACATATACTTTTAATGTGACAAGTGTTATTGATTATAGTGTTAAATTAGATACATATACTATTGAAACAGAAGAATTTACTAAAAAGTATAATGAATCAGATGAAAAAAGTAAGGTAATAATGAATGCTGATATAATTATAAAAATGATTAATGCCAGAGATTATATAGCTATATATAATTTATTAGATGATAATTTTAAGAACAATAAATTTGGTTCTGAGGAAAAATTTGATAATTATATGAGAAATATATATTCATCATATTATTATATAGTAAATACAGAATATAAAGATAATGGTAAATTACATATTTTAAATTTGAAACTTAAAGATATGAAAAATTATACAGATAAAAATTTGAATATAATTATTAAATTAAAAGAAAAAAATAATTTCGTAATGTCATTTGAAGTAGAAGAATAAAAGGTAGTACAATGTACTGCCTTTTATTCTTCTATGGGATGACTCTAATTTATATATAATTTTATAAACTAACAAATATTTATTTTAATATTGGGATATTTATAAAGAAGTTTTTTATAAAAGGAATTTGCAGTAATATAATCCAAATAATAATAACCGAAATAAAAGAAATAAAAGATTTAAAAAAATTTTTAAAAAAATCTTTAAAATTTTTTTTGTTTTTAATAGTATTTTTATTATTTATAGATGAATTTAAATTAATATTATAATAATTATTATTACTATTCTGTTTGGTATTAAAATTATTATTATTTATTTTTAAATTATTATAATTATTAGACGAAATATTAATTAATTTATTTTTTAAATAATTTAATTCTTTTTTTAATTTTAAATTTTCATTTTTTAAATTTAAATAATCTTGTGTAGAAAAAGAAAATTCTTTAATGTATTCATCATATTGAATTTTTTTATTTGTATCAGATAAAACTTCATAAGCTTCATTTATTTTTTTTATTATTTCTTGATATTCTATTTTTTTATTATTTTCTTTTTGTAAATCTGGATGATATTTTTTGATTAAAGTCTTATATGCTTTTTCTATAATTTCTTGTGACGCATTTTCATTTATTTCTAACCATTCATAATAATTTTTTTCCATTTATTACACTCCTCTACATATAAATAATAACATATAATTAAATAAATTAAAAGTATTTAATTATATTTAAAATAATATCAAATTTAAATTTATAAAATTATATTATTTCACATACATAATTTTTTTAGCATAATTTATATTAGGTGATTTTTATGAATTTTAATTTAGGTCTATGTTTGGTTGGTGGAGGTGTGAAAGGAGCAGCACACATTGGGGCGATTAAAGCAATAGAAGAAGCAGGATTAAAAATAAATTATATTGCAGGAACTTCATCAGGGAGTATTGTTGCTACATTGTATGCGGCAGGATTTTCTACAGATGAAATGTATTTAATATTTAAAAAATATTGTAAAAAAATAAAATATGTAGATTTTTTTAATATTATTAAATTAATATTTGGTTTGATTTTTTCAGGTAAAATAATAATTGATGGTTTAAATAGTGGAATACAATTAGAAAAATTAATTAATAAAGAATGTGGTAAAAAAAATATAAAAAATATTTCCGATATATCTATGCCACTATTAATACCAAGTGTAGATATGGCAACTGGAAATGTTATATGTTTTACGTCAAAGATGATACGAAAAGAATTCGAGGATAATATTATTTTTATAAATAATGCTAATATTGGAAAAGCCGTAAGAGGAAGTTGTAGTTATCCAGTTATTTTTTCTCCATGTAAATATGAAAATATAAAATTAATTGATGGTGGAATTAGAGAAAATGTGCCATGGAAAGAAATTAAATTATTAGGAGCAGATAAAGTATTAAATGTAACATTTGATAATGAAGTTGATGAGGATTGTTGCAAGAGTTTAATTGATGTTGCAGGAAGATCATTAGAATTATTATGTAGAGAATTATCTAATTATGAAATGGAAGGAGCAGAATATACTGTGAAAATTAAAAGTCCGAAAATGGGGCTTTTAGATATGAAGCATATAGATGATTTGTACAATATTGGTTATGAACAGACCAAAGAATATTTAAAGAAATTAACAAAAAATAGTTTTGAATAAATATAATTAAATAATATAATCAAAATAATTAAAATGGTAGATATAGTGTTCTGTATTTTTTATATAATTATTTAATATTTCAAAAGTTATATTTTAATTAAATAAATATAACTTTTTATTATACTAATTTTTATAAATTAACATTAGAATAATATAAATTAAAATAGGTAGAAATAAAAAATTAATTAATTAAATATTAAAATATAATTTAAAAATGTATAAAATATGTAATTTTTAATAAACAAGAAAATAATATAATTAATTAAAATTTAATATTATTTTTAATTAAATCTATTTAAAAAATATAGACTATTATTTGAAGAATTTATATAAATTAATATAATAATTAATAAGTTTTAAAATATAATTAAAATCATATTTTATTATATTTATGATTTATTTTTTATATCTACTTTGTTGGTATGAGCAAGGAAGTTGAAAAAGAATATTTATTAATTATTTAATATTTAAAAAAGGTTAAGATAGTTTATAATATAATTTGTTTTTATATATAAAATAATAAAAAAGAATTGGAAATATCCTTAATAATGAAAATTAACATAAACAAAAAAATAGTGACAGATAAAATATTAAAAATGTAATATACAATATTTTAAAAATATAATTATAATAAAGAATATAAAATTAAAAATAATATATAGATAGATTTAATTGGATAAATAATAAAGACGCTGTTTAAAAATTTATTAAAAAATATAATATTAATTTTATTAAGTGTAAAAAAATAATAATTAAATATATAAAATATATATTTTGTTATGTAAGAAATTTAATTATTTTTGTGCTCTTTTAATATAAATTTGTATTTTATATATTCTTGATAATTCTGAATAATTTAGTTTTATATATGTGTTTTCATTACTAATAGCTCCTGTTTTATTTTTTAAATTTTTTTATTCATGTTCTTTCTTCATTTTTCTATATCTCCAACAAAAAAAATGTATCTTTTGGAATTTATCTTTGTACAATTTTATACATTTTTAAATTCTATTTTTTGTATATTCCTATTTTATTATTAACAATATTAATATTTAATTTATATAAAAAAGTAAAGCTCTAAAATTACTTATAAGGTTCTTGAATAAATATTATGATGTAATAGAAGTATAACTAAAATATTGATATATATATAATCTAAAAATATTAAGTAAAAAAGAAAAATGTATTATGTAAAAATTAATATATAAAGTTTTGTTTTAATAGCAACTGGGGATAAGATATAATAATATTATTTATAAAAATTTTACGAATAATTAATTTTAAATTAGTGATTATAAAGTAGAAATAATTATTAAAAATTATGAAGTAAAAATAAAAGGTAATAATTAATTATTTATAGGTATTAAAATTAGAATAAATAAATTATTTTAATATAAAAATCAAATTAAATATTTATAAAATATATAAATTAAATTTAGAAAAAACTTTAGAATATTATTAAATAAATTTTAAAATTCTAATATTATAAATTAATTATTTAGAAGTTATGCTTTTTAATTTTAATTATAAGAATAAATTATTTATTTTTGATAATATTTGTGATGTGAAAAATTAATTTTAAAAAAAAATACAAAAATATAATTTTAAAATTTATAAAATATAAAATAGATAATAATAATTTCAAGAAACAATAAAATAATATAATTAATTAAATTTATTAAAAAATATAGATTATTATTTTGGGGATTTTATATAAATTAATATAATAAATAATGACTTTTTTAATATAATTATATTTATGAAATATTTTTTGTATTATTTTACTATTTTAATTTACTGGTATATACAAGAAAGTTAAAAAATAATATTTATTAATTAATATTTAAAAATTGCAAAAATAAATTATAGTATAATTTATTTTTGTATATAAAACAATAAAAAAATTAAAAATAGCATTAATAATAAAAATTAACATTAACATAAACAAAAAATGAGTGATATATAAAATATTAAAATTATAA